>Ga0210393_10000065_pt1 | contig 126539 bp, 103 predicted proteins | sample IncBWC27OmetaG_FD_160068 | JGI IMG/M metagenome (GOLD analysis project Ga0210393, IMG submission 160068) | Forest soil microbial communities from Barre Woods Harvard Forest LTER site, Petersham, Massachusetts, United States - Inc-BW-C-27-O ... | reverse complement strand
TGGTGCTCTAAATCGGCAAGCGAAGGTGCCATACAGCCTCCAGTGTACTGCCTAGCGTAATACTACGCTAGGCACGGAGGCTCAGAGAACAGAATTCCTCAAACTCTTACTCCTATGTCGCACACCCAGCTTCGAGTGTAGCTCGACTTGCAGGTAGCGCAGCTACTCTCGGCGGTGCTTCCTGTCGCAGGGAATGTAAAGGTGCGCAGGCACGTGTGCCTGTGCTACTGCGACCGCGTTCCAAGCGGCTACCGCTTTATGCTCACTACCGTGGGGTCGGCTTCGTATCCTTCATCCTTTACCGTTTCTTCGGCTTTCGCGCGAAGGGTTTTCTCGTCGGCGTCTTTTGGCGCTTTGCAGTGGCGGCGGATCACTTCGTCGCCGCTTTGCATACGAATCACCCAGTCTGACTTCTGGCTATCCCAGGAAACTTCCACGCTATTTGCGCGCATATCTCCTCCGGCAGAATTCGAGGAACATTGTAGTCCCAACCGCCCTCCGGAGAGTATCCCCGCTTTCGGAGTACGCGCGTTCGGGCATGGAAGCAGGGGATGGGAGGGCATTGAGAAAATTGGGACACTTTGGCGAGACCCTCGAAATGGTGGGAAAACGCAAAAAGCCCCGATAAAAGAGACGCATCGGGGCTTTCAGCGAAAATCAGAAAACTGAGCGATTAGTGTTTGCCACTTGTTGCGTGGCCGCGCCCATCCCGTTCTTCGTTTCCCTTGAAGTGGGCGCTATCGACACGCTTCGCTTCCTCGGCTTTCTCGCCGCGGTTTGGCTTGGGGCCCTTATAGCCGTGGTTTGGATCGAAATGGTTATCCACTTTGCCGCGGAAGTTGTCAGGGCCATGAAACCAAGGGCCAACTCCAATGAAGACGCCGCCGGTAAACCATTCTGGACCGTAGTAGCCGGCAGGAGCGCAGTCATAGGGAGGAACGTCATAGTAGCCGTAAGGGCAATCAGGGGCTACCCCAACATCCACGGCGACTTGAGCATTTGCCGCGGGGGCGGTTGCCGTGAGAAAGATTCCGGCAAGTGCTGCCAATACCAGAAATGAAAATGCTCGCATGAATTCACCTCGCTATCGTTAGTTTGATTTGCTCGAACAGCGACCTCTTTCAAGATCGGTAGCATTCGATCAGCGTAGGCCCGTGCCGTGCGAGGCTCTATCCGGTCGGTACCGTACAAAAGGCAAGAATTAACTGTAGGAGTTCGAAATCAGAAAAGGACCGGAATTGTCCGCCCGGCCGAGACCGGAAGACAGGATTAGAGTCCCATCGTGGATCTCTAGAGTGCCCCATATAGGACAGACGCGGCAAGATGAAGCGGCTAGCATGAGGTGCTCGAGGAAACAAAAGACTGAGAAGAAGAGGTGAAATTATGCGCGCATTTAGATTTTTGATGGCAGCAGCAATTGTTGGAAGTTGCTTCGCGGCAGCCGTACCGAAGGCGGAGGCGCAGGTCAAAGTCGAGATCGGTGTAGCTCCGGAATGTCCGTATGGCTACTACGACATCGCTCCGTACGACTGTGCACCGTCCGGCTATTACGGACCAGAATGGTTTAGCGGAGACGTGTTCGTTGGCGCCGGCCCCTGGTTTCATGGGGGTAGCGAATTTCGTGGGAATGTGGACAATCGTCTCGATCCACAGCACGGCTATAAGGGCGCAAAGCCAAACCGTGGCGAGAAAGCCGAGCCGACCAAGCGTGTCGATAAGGACCACTTCAAAGGAAACGAAGAGCGCGATGGACGCGGCCACGCAACCAACGCCAAACACTAATCCACAATCCACATCGAGTGGAAGCAACGCGGAGACAAACCATCGAGGTAGTTGATCGCTGGCGTTGAAAGAGTATCGCCCGTCGGGGTGAGTCGATCCGCCAGAGTCAAGGGCCCCGCACGTAAAGTAGACGTGCGGGGCACCTCCCGTTCCGGGTCATGGCGTTGCTCTACCTCCGGCGTACCCGGCAGGGCTAGTGGCCGCCGCCGCTCAGTTCGCGGACGATGTCGCTGACGAACTTTTTGGCGTCGCCGAACAGCATCATGGTGTTGTCGAGGTAATACAAAGGATTGTCAATTCCGGCGAAGCCGGCGGCCATACTGCGTTTGATGACCATGACGGTGCGGGCCTTGTCGACGTCGATGATGGGCATGCCGAAGATGGGGCTGGATTGATCGGTGCGGGCAGCGGGATTGGTGACATCGTTTGCGCCGATCACTAGAGCGACATCCGTTTGCGGGAGGTCGCCGTTGATGGCGTCCATTTCCATCATTCGGTCATAAGGAATGTCCGCTTCGGCGAGCAGGACGTTCATGTGGCCGGGCATGCGGCCTGCAACGGGATGGATGCCGAATCGGACGTCGATGCCTTTTTTGGTGAGGATGTCGTAGAGCTCGCGGACTTTGTGCTGGGCTTGCGCGACAGCCATTCCGTATCCTGGAACGATGACCACTGTGTTGGCGGCGGCGAGAATTCCGGCGGCATCTTCTGGACTGGCGCTCTTGACCGCGCGTTCTTCTTTTGCGCCCGCAGCGGAGGCCTGCACCTGCCCGAACGCTCCAAACAACACGTTCGTGAAGGAACGGTTCATGGCTTTGCACATGATGACGGAAAGGATGAAGCCGGAAGCGCCGTCGAGCGCGCCCGCCACGATCAGAACTTTATTATTGAGGACGAAACCGAGGAGCGAGGCGGAGAAGCCTGCGTAGGAGTTTAACAGAGAGATGACCGTGGGCATGTCCGCGCCGCCGATGGGCGTGACGAGCATGATTCCGAAGATCAGCGCGACGCCGATCATGATGGGGAAGAGAAACGTCATCTCGGGATGAATAACGAGAGCCACGACGAGTCCGAGGGCGGCGGCGAGAACCGTCAAGCTGACATAGTTCTGACCTTTATAAGTGATGGGACGCTGCGGCAGAATTTCTTGGAGCTTGCCGGCGGCTATCAAGCTGCCGGTGAAGGTCAGCGAGCCGATGATGACTTCGAGGCCAATTTCGGCCATCTGGAATCTCGGCACGCCGGGAGCGGCGACATAATATTCGGCGATACCAATCAGCGCCGCAGAAAGCGCTCCAAACGCGTGGCTCAACGCGGTTCGCTGAGGAACCGCGGTCATCTTCACCATGCCGAGGGGTACGCCGACGGCGGCACCGATGATCAGCGTGATGATAATCCACTTGTACTGGCTGACTTGCGGGTCGTACAAAGTCGCGATGACCGCGATTGCGGAAGCGATTTCGCCGACGAGAACGCCGCGCTTGGCAGTGACGGGAGATCCCAGCCACTTGATGGCTAGAATGAAGCCAATGGCCGCGGCGATGTAAGTGAAGTCAATGAGCTGTTGCAGGTCGGCGGGATTCATGGCTTCTTGGCCGCCTTACCGGTCTTGAACATGCCGAGCATGCGGTCGGTGATGACGAAGCCGCCGACCATGTTGCTGAAGGAAGCGGCGACAGCGACGAGGCCGAGGATGGTCGAGAGACGCGTCTCGTGGCGGCCTGCGATGATGATGGCGGCGACCACGACGATGGCGTCGAGGGCGTTCGTCAGGGACATCAGCGGCGTGTGCAGGAGCGGCGAAACCCGTTTAATAAGTTCAATACCTAAAAATGCCGATAGGATGAACACAAACAGACTTGAGATAAAATCCGCGGGCATCCATGCCTCCTTATGATTTCGCAGCCAGCGCCGGCAGCTTGTAAATTTCGCGCAGCCTGGCGCTTACAATCTCTCCACCCTGGGTCAGCAATGTTTCGCGGACGATTTCATCCTGCGGATTAATTTGCAGCTTTCCCTCTTTAACCATGTGCAGGAGAAATGTCGCGACATTTTTGGCATACATTTGGCTGGCGTGATAGGGAACTGTGCTGGCCAGATTGATGGAGCCGATGATGGTTACGCCGTGCTCTTGGACTTGTTCTTCGGCGCGCGTTAGCTCGCAATTTCCGCCGCGCTCGGCGGCTAGATCGACAATGACCGAGCCCGGCGCCATGCCTGCAACCATTTCCTTGGTTACGAGAATCGGCGATTTTTTCCCTGGTATAACCGCCGCAGTGATGACCACGTCGCTTTCGGCGACCACTTTTCCAAGAAGGTCGCGCTGCTTTTTGTAGAACTCTTCGCCCTGGGCGGTGGCGTAGCCGCGTGCGTCTTGGGCGTCTTTGGCTTCGATGGCAATTTCAACGAAACGTCCGCCGAGGCTTTGTACCTGTTCTCTTACGGCGGGGCGCAGGTCGTAAGCGGAAACGACCGCGCCAAGTCTTCGCGCGGTGGCGATGGCTTGGAGCCCTGCAACGCCGCAGCCGATGATAAAAACGCGCGCGGGCGTGATCGTTCCGGCGGCGGTGGTGAGCATGGGGAAAATCTTGGGGAGCGTGTCGGCGGCAATCAGCACCGCTTTATAGCCGCTAATAGTGGCCATCGAAGAAAGCGCGTCCATGCTTTGCGCGCGCGTAGTGCGAGGCATCAGTTCGATGGAAAAAGCGGCCACGCCTTTCGAGGCGATCTCTTGAAGGGTTTCGAGAGAACCGAGAGGGCGCAGGAAGCCGATTAACGCTTGATTGGGGCGATAGAGCGGAACGTCCGCTTTGCCAGTTTTGTCATTCGAGCCGTAACAGAGCACTTGCACGACAATATCAGCGGCGGCGAAAACGTCGGCGCGCGTGGGGAGAATCTTGGCGCCCTTGGCCGCGTAGTCCGCGTCCAGATAGCCGGCTTCTTTTCCCGCGCCCGCTTCAACGACAACTTCCAGCCCCGCTTTCGCGAGGCTGGGAATGACCGCGGGCACCATCGCTACGCGGCGCTCTCCAGGAAAACTTTCTCGTGGCACTCCAACAATCATGAAACTTCCTCCGGTACTCTCTCCGTCGCTTCAGAACTTGCCCTCGATTCCAGTTTTGCCCCATCCGCGCGGCATTCTACATCGAATTCGTACGGCGAGCGATGCAAACAAATTTTCGCGGGCAACGGCCCCGGATTATCCGGCTACGGCTTCTTTGCCAGGGACAAAGTAGACTTCTTCGAATATGGAACCTTTCTGCCATCCGGCGCGCGTCAAGATGCTCTGGCCGTTTTCGCACATGCTGGGATGGCCGCACAGATAGCCGGTTGTGGATTCGGGGCGCAGGCCCCACTCGTCGACGTACATGCGAACTAGTTCGTCCACGCGGCCAGTTTGGCCTTTCCACGCGGTGTCTTCCCACGGACGGCTGATGGTGGCCACGTATCTGAACCAGGGAACTTCCGCGGCAATACGCTCGAGTTCCTCCCGATAGCCGAATTCCCACGAACGGCTTCCGCCTTGCAGGCAGAAGAACTTGTGTTCGCCGGGCATAGGGCTGTCGCCGGCTTTCCAATCCTTATACAAAGTGCGCACATAACTGACGAACGGAGCGATGCCGGTGACGGTGGCGAGCAGAAGGTGGTTGGTGCGGCCGCTCTTCAGATCGAGAGTAAAGCGGCCCTTGGAGATTTTGCGGCAGAGCATGGTGTCGCCGACTTTGAGTCTGTAGAGATGCGGCGTGAGAGCGCCCTGCGGAACGAGTTCGATGAAAAATTCGAGGCTTTCTTCGTACGGGGAAGAGACAATGGAGTAGGCGCGCTCGATGCGCTTGTCTTCGTGATCCACGCCGAGTGTGGCGTACTGTCCGGCCTTAAAAGGAAAAGGGCCGCCAGGATCAACGCGGATCAACCACAAGTCTTCAGACAAATCTTTGCGCTCGATAATGCGCGCCGTGAAGTGTCTGTCCGTGGGCAGAGCCAAGCTCCTAATCCTCCCTTGCCAAATTGCTTATTGGGTCCATTCAAAGAACGACCGGGTGGAGCAGCCGTCTGCTTCGCCCGGTGCCGTGGAATCGATGCGTTACCCCCGGGGGATGAGTTGAATCACTGGAGCGAAACCGTCCTTGCTATTACCTTTGGCTTCGCCTGCGTCCTTTGCGTGGGGATACTCAGGGCGACCTTCAGGGAAAGCGTGGATGCCTCGGAACCCCAACGGGCGGCATTGTACACCCGGTTGGCCTTTTTGCGAGGGGAGGATTGGATGGATGGTGGATCAGTCTCCGGATTGCCGTCCATGCTGGAGCTGGCCAGGTGGCTGATCACAAGCACTCGGGAACAACACACAGGTTCCCGCCGCGGATCGTTCCAAGTTGCGCATCACGTTTGAGCATGCCGTTCACAACGCCATGCCGCCGGACACTTCGATTCTCTGACCGTTAACCCAACGGTTCTCGTCCGAGAGGAGCGCGGCGATCATCGGTCCGATATCGTCAGGCATGCCCGCCCGGCCAAGCGCGGTCATCTCGGCAACGCGCTTGTTAACCTCAGGATTGTCACGGACCATACCACCGCTGAAATCCGTCTGGATGGCACCTGGAGCGACGACATTCGCCGTGATGCCCCTCGGTCCGAGCTCTTTGGCCAAGTAACGCGTCAGCACTTCCACCGCGCCTTTTGTCGCCCCATAAGCCGAGGTGCCCGGTAGCGCGAAACGCGCCAGTCCCGACGAAACATTCACGATACGCCCGCCATCCTTAATTAGCGGAAGTAGCTTTTGCGTCAGGAAATACACGCCTTTGAAATGAACGTTCACGATCTCGTCGAATTCCGCTTCCGTAGTTTGCTCGAAATTCGCATGGAGCGAACCACCCGCATTGTTCACCAGATAGTCGAACCGATCTTGCCCCCAACCGTTGAGCGTTTTACGGACATCCGCCGCGAATCCGTCAAACGTGTGAATGTCACCGGTATCGAGCCGAAATCCCGCTGCTTTCCTTCCCATCGCTTCGACTTCGCGGATGAGTGAGTTGGCCTCTTTCTGATTCGAGCGATAGGTAAAAATGACATTGACGCCCCGCCCTGCAAGATTCACCGCGGTGTTGCGTCCGAGCCCGCGGCTTCCTCCAGTGATGATTGCGACTCTCTCCTTCCTAGTTCCAACCGTTTCGTTTGCCATTGATACTCCTTTTACCTTTTGCTTCGGCTCGGGGCAGCGTTTTGTACAGGATGATCTTGCGACATCTGTTTTTCACAGTCCACAGCGTTACCGGTTCGAATGGGCCGCGTGCGTTGTCTGTTCAGGTTCGAAATAGGTCCCTCGCTCGAGATCGGGAATAATCCCCGGCTGCTTCGGCCGCCATTCCAGTTTTTCCTCAGTTAGCCTGCTTGACGCCGGGCAGTCGATACCAACAAAGTGCGCGAGCCAACCAAAGTGGTGGCCGGCCTGCTCGGGTGACTTGCTGACAACCTGCAGGTGCAGGCGGCGGCCGATCACGCCAGCGATGTCCTGGAAGGGCACGCCCTCGTCGCCAATGGCGTGGTAGATCGCTCCTGCGGAACCCTTCTCCAGCGCGAGCCTGTAGAGATGGGCAGCGTCCAGCCGGTGCACGGCGGGCCAACGGTTAAGACCGTCGCCCACGTACGCTGAATCCCCCTTCTCACGCGCGAGCTTGATGAGAGCCGGAACGAAGCCGTGATCGCCGTCCCCATGGACTGATGGAGGAAGGCGCAGCACGGAGACGCGCACGCCACGCGAGGCCATCGTTGCTGCCTGTTCCGATTTGCGCGGAAAACTGGGAATGGGCGCATCCTGTTCCGTTGCGAGGGGGCCCTGGCGCTGAAGGAGCAGGGTCCCGGAAGTGACGACCAGCGAGCGGTTGGAGCCCGCAAGGGCGGCTCCCAGTGTCTCAATAGCGCGTCTATCCGTCTCGGCAGCAGGCGCGTAGTTCGAGAAGTCGTGGATAAAGGCCGTGTGTATCACACCGTCCGCGGCGGCCGCTCCGCTGCGCAAGCTCTCGAGATCTTCGAGCGAACCGCGATGTACATCGGCTCCTGCGGCGGCAATCGACGCGGCAGCCCCATCCGAGCGAGCCATGCCGAGCACCTTATGTCCCGCCGCAATCAACTCCCGAACAATCGCTGAGCCTATGAAACCTGAAGCGCCTGTGACGAAAACTCGCATATGCTGTTCCTCCTTGAACCGGATAGTTGCCTGCCGGAGTCGCTATTGACGAACCGCCAGGACTTCTGTAAAACGGAGAGTGTCTCCGAATACTTAGATATTCGGAGGCTCTCTCCGGTTACATTTTTTTATGCCCAGGAAACCTTCGAAGCGTTTTGAACGAAAGCCGCGCGCTGACGCATACGGCGCTGCGCGATGCCGTCCTGACTCACCCGACGCCCGCCGAAGGCATTGGCGCGCTGTTCCTGTCCGAACCTCCGGCGCAAAACCAGTCGATGCGAATGGCCAGTCAAGGGTGAACAAATAAATCTAGCCCGGCCGTGGGATCTAGTGACTAACGGCGGCGCTGGGTATGCTGTCCCGGAAGCGGTAATTTCCGACGTGGAACCAGAAAGGGGATTTGTTAATGACGACAAATGAGCTAGCAGCACTCATTACAGGAGGAACGAGCGGTATTGGCCGAGCGGCCGCCAATAAACTGGCCCAGCTTGGCATCCATGTATTGGTCGTGGGCCGCAGTGTGGAGCGCGGTACGAAGACGGTTGCCGATATTCGCGCAGCGGGTGGCAATGCGGATTTTATTTCGTCCGACCTTCAAGGTTCGTCGAGCGCTCGCGAAGTGGCCAAAAGAGCGGTCGAGCTCGGAAACGGCCACGTCGATATTCTGATTAACAATGCCGGCGTCTTCCCGTTCGGGCCGACGAATAAGACGACGGAGGAAGAGTTTGATTCGGTGTATTCGCTGAACGTCAAGGCGCCCTACTTCCTCGTCGCGGAGCTTGCTCCACTGATGGCGAACAGAGGCAAGGGGGCAATCGTCAATGTATCGACGATGGTTGCCGATTATGGGGTCTCCGGTATGAGCCTCTACGGCTCGAGCAAGGCCGCCATTAATCTGCTGACCAAATCGTGGGCAGCTGAGTATGGTCCAAGCGGTGTCCGCGTCAATGCAGTGAGCCCAGGACCTACGCGCACGGAGGGCACGGACGCGATGGGAGAGGGCCTGGAGCAACTAGCCGCCCAGGCGCCGGCGGGCCGGCCGGCTACCGCGGACGAAATCGCCGAGGCCATCGTCTTCCTAGCTACGGATCGCTCTAGTTTCATTTATGGCGCGAAACTCGCCGTCGACGGTGGGCGTACCGCGATTTGATGGATCGTTCCTGAACCAGACATCCGATAGAGAGGGCACGGCCTTGCGCGTGTCGAATGGCGCAGTTGGCCTGGAAACCGCGAGAATATTTGAAACACTTGGGGGGCTCCAATACGTCTAACCTTTGACGCAAAGGGAATGGCGCGTCTGCCTCATTACCCTCCCAGGCAAACACTGCCGTAGTTTGCATTTCGCGTTAGATTGCAGGAGTCATCGATGGAAATGTGGGAAAAGAGGCGCCTGGGGCGCTTGCGAGTGATAGCTGTATTTGTTGGAGTAGGGCTTAGTGTGGCGTGTGGAGTCAGCGCGACTGCGGGCCAAGCCGCTCAACAGGCCGCGCCGAACCCGGCTGCACGCCCGGTGGGCACGATCAAAAGCGTCACGGGAAAAACGATTGTGTTGACCACCAATGAGGGAGCGGAAGTCACGATTCAAGTCCAGGACGACGCGCGGGTGGTTCGCATCGAGCCAGGCGCGAAAGATTTGAAGAACGCCGCCCCGCTTCAGTTAGAAGACCTGCAGGCCGGCGACCGCATTTTGATTCGTGGCGCCATGGGGCCGGATGGAAAGACGGTGATTGCAGCATCCGTGATCGCCATGAAATCCGCCGACATCGCCACGAAGCAGCAGCACGAGCGCGAGGAATGGCAGAAGCATGGAACCGGCGGCCTGGTAACGGCTGCCGATCCGGCAAGTGGCACGATCACGATTTCGACCAGCGCGCAGGGCGCAGCCAAAGAAGTGAAAGTTCAAGTCGCGCCACAGACTATCCTTCGCCGCTACGCCCCGAACTCTGTAAAATTTGATGATGCCAAGCCCGCGCCAATCGACCAGATCAAGGTGGGAGACCAGCTTCGCGCGCGCGGAACACGCAGCGCCGACGGCACGGAAATTGCGGCGGATGAAGTAGTCTCCGGAACGTTTCGCAATATAGCGGGAACTGTGAGTGCGGTGGATGCAGCGGCTGGAACGATTACGGTGATGGATCTGATGGCCAAGAAGGCCGTCACGGTGAAGATAACCTCCGATTCTCAGCTTAGGAAACTGCCGCCCATGATTGCGCAGGGCATCGCCATGCGGCTAAAGGGCACGCCCGCCGCATCAGCAGGAGCTGGCGCGAACGGAACAGCCAGTTCCACGCCGAAGCCCACGGAAACGGCGGCTGCCCATCCAGCCGGCGGCCAAGGCGGCCAAGCAGCCGGTCCGGGAGGAGCTGGACGACCGGGCGGCGCGGGAGGCGGCGACTTGCAGCAGGCGCTTAGCCACATGCCTGCCGTGAAGCTTGCGGAGTTGCAGAAGGGCGACGCCGTGATGATCGTCGCGACGGGTGGGGCACAAGAGAATGACGTGACGGCAATCACGCTGCTTGGCGGAGTCGAGCCGATCCTTCAGGCTTCACCGGCCGGAGGAGCCTCCAACCTGCTAGCACAATGGAGCTTGGGTGGAGCACCGGCGGGCGGAGACGCGGCGCCTTGAAGCACCCCAATCATCGAAAACTGATTCTAAGTCATCGTAAGTCAGGAGAAGGAATGAGCTCGAGGTTGATCTACAGATGCATGGTTTTCGTGGGTGCGCTCTTGCTGGCCGCCGCCGCGGGGAACGCGGGGCAAGCGCCGGCAGCCACGGGAACGTTGCGCGGGCAGGTGACGGATCCGTCGGGCGCGGCGGTGGTGAGTGCGACGGTGCTTGTTACGACGCCGAGCGGTGCAGCCACGACGGCCACGACGAACCGGGATGGCGTATTTGAAGTGACGGGATTGGCGCCGGGAAAGTACGGTGTGAAGGTGATTGCGCCGGGATTTACGACATATGAGAACCCCGGGATTGATATCGCGGCGGGGCCAGCGCAAAAGCTGAACATAGCGATGTCCATTGAAGTGCAGGAGCAAAAGGTCGAAGTCACGGACACGACGACGAAGGTGGACGTGAATCCCGAGAATAACGCGGGCGCGATTGTGCTACAGGGAAAAGATCTGGACGCGCTTTCCGATGATCCGGACGAATTGCAATCCGAGCTGCAGGCGCTGGCTGGACCCTCCGCCGGGCCGAACGGCGGCCAGATTTATATCGATGGATTTACAGCCGGACAACTACCGCCGAAGGAATCGATTCGCGAGATACGCATCAATCAAAATCCGTTTTCGGCGGAATACGACAAGCTCGGGTACGGTCGGATCGAGATTTTTACGAAGCCGGGCACGGACCAGTTTCACGGCCAGATATTTTTTACCGGAACTACCGCCGGTTTCAATTCGCGGAACCCGTTTGAAGATTTGCCGGCGGGCATCTCGCCGCCCGGGTATGACACGACGCAGTTCAGCGCCAACGTCGGTGGTCCGCTGAGCAAGAAGGCTTCGTTTTTCTTTAATATCGAGCGGCGCGACATCAACGATTTGTCGGTCGTGAGCGCACAGGTAGTCAATCCCACCACATTTGCGATCGGGCCGTTCAGCGACGTTGTGCCTAATCCGAAGACCAGGCTCAATTTGAGCCCGCGGCTCGACTATCAGATAACCAATTCAAATACGCTGAGCGTGAGGTACCAGTATTGGAGAAATGTGGAATCCGGCGACACCATCGGCGGATTTAATCTTGCCTCGCTGGCGACGAATTCGTTCAGCACGGAAAATACGCTGCAAGTTACCGACACGCAAACGGTAAGCCCGACGACGATTAACGAGACGCGATTTCAATACATCCACGAATTGGCAACCGGAACACCCTTGAATACCACACCGGAGGTCAGCGTGCCGGGGGCGTTTGTTTCCGGAGGCAGCACGAGCGGGATAAACAGCGACATTCAGAACCGCTACGAGCTGCAAAACATCACCTACATCAACAAAGGCAAACACTCAGTGAAAATCGGCGGACGCTTGCGGGATACCACCGACGTGAACTCGTCGAATGCCAGCTTTAATGGCGAGTACTCGTTCGGCTCCCGAGTCGATCCCACAGTGACCGGGTGCGACATCCCCGATCCGCCGACGTCCTGCCCCACGATCTCCGGCCTCGAAGCCTATCAGATTACGCTAATGAATCTCGCACAAGGCCTTACGCCACAAAGCAATGGTGGTGGGGCGAGTTTTTATTCCTTGAGCTACAACCCGGCGGGAACGGCTGCCGCCCACGTCAACTTTTTTGACGGAGCGCTTTTTGCCCAGGACGACTACAAGTTCCGGCCGAACATAACCATGAGCTTCGGACTTCGTTACGAGATGCAAAACAATCTGGGCGATCACCACGATTTTGCTCCGCGTGTGGGCATTGCCTGGGGAATCGATGGGAACGGAAAGAAGTCCGCAAAGACCATCTTGCGGCTGGGATACGGTATTTTCTATGACCGGTTCACGGAGAGCTTGGTTCTGCAGCAACAGTTGCAGAACGGTTTTGTTCAGCAGCAATATCTGATCCAGAACCCGCAGTTCTTTTTTCCCAACCAGCAGTTTACGCCAACCGATCCCGGTTTCCCGACTGCGGCCACTTCCACGCAGGCAATTTATGTGCAGAATCCGAATCTTCGCACTCCCTACACCATGCAAACGGGTGTAACCCTGGAGCGGCAGCTTTCCAAATTCGCAAACCTCTCCGTCACCTACTTGAATTCCCGCGGCGACCATCAACTCTATTCGGATTTCATCAATGCGCAGACGGTTCAGCCAGGGCAGCCGGTGCCCCCTCCGCCGAGCCAGATTCATTATGCCTTTCAGTCCGAAGGCGTTTTCAAACAGAATCAGCTGATATTGAACAGCAGCGTACGCCTGCCGACGCCGCATGGATTCATAAAGGATCTTTCGCTCTTCGGCTATTACACCCTGAACTACGCGAACGGCGACACTTCTGGCGCCAACTACTTTCCATCCATTCCGAACGACCCAAGCGCGGATTATGGGCGCGCTGCCTTCGATATTCGGCAACGTATCTTTTTTGGCGGCACGTTAGGAGTGCCGTATGGTTTTCGCTTGAGCCCCTTCTTGATTGCGAGCTCTGGGATTCCGTTTAATATCACCACGGGGCAGGACCTTTATGGCGACGCGCAATTCAATGCGCGCCCGGCGTTCGGAACGTGCGCCACGGGCGCTGCCGCCGGCAACATTCAAACTGCATTCGGCTGCTTTGATGCGCTGCCGCAGCCGGGCCAGGCTCTCATTCCCGTAAACTACGGGACTAGCCCTGGGCGCTTTACGATGAACCTGCGGCTGAGCAAGACATTTGGTTTTGGGCAGAAAAAGGAACCCACCGCCGGCGGGCAGGGCAGCAGAGGAGCACGAGGCGGAGGCGGAGGCGGTGGTGGTGGAGGTATGCCACGTGGCGGCGGTCCAGGCGGCGGCCCTGGCATGTTTGGCGGCGGCACGCCATCCAATTCCCGTTACAACCTGACCTTCAGCGTCAACGCGCGAAATATATTTAACAACGTCAACTTTGGTTCGCCGATCGGTAATTTGAGTTCGCCGCTGTTTGGCGAGGCAAATTCGCTCGCGCCGCAGCCCTATTCTTATGCTCCCACGGCGAACCGCCGGATCGATTTGCAGGTGCAGTTTACGTTCTAAACGCTCCGCTCGATTTGAGACCCAGGAGCGAAGGAATGCCAAGATTGCCGTAAAGAGACGATGAAGAGGCGGCGCAAGAAAGTTCTGGATGTGGGCGTGGAAGCGAGGCGCGCGGCTCGCAATTCCGGGATTGCGCCTGCGGCTACGCGCGTGATCGCGGATAAGCGGAAGCATCCGGCCAAGCACAAGAAAAAATGGCTCGAAAAAGAGGCTGAGTAACCCGGTGGAACGCCGGAGTTCGTTTTCTTTTGATTAGGTCCAGACCGGACCTAATTTTTCGATCCTCATCCGGGCTTGTGCTCGGGGATGGATTCGTTGTTACGGAAAAGCGCGGCCGGCACTATCTTTTTGCGCTCTGCGAGAGCAGCTGCAATCGATTCCAGATCCTTTTTGTCAAATCCCATACTGCTGATTTTTACGGTACCGTCTGTCTCAATAAGAAAGATCGTGGGGACATTCGTCAGCCCATATGCATTTGATGCGGGGTAATTCTTTTCCTTTTGGTCCAGCAAGACCGGGAAGGTGACACCAAATTCTTTGGCGAACTCTTTTGTTGCTTTGGCTTCATCCTGCGAGATACCCAGAAAAGTCACGAAGTCGCCGCCGTAATGCTTGTAGATGCGTTCGAGAAAAGGGAAAGTGAATTGGCAGACAGGGCACGAGATTTTGAAGAACGCAGCGACCACGGGACCGCGTTGTATCAGTTCCTCGAATGAATACTCTTTTCCATCCAGCGCCTTTAGAGAAAATCCCGGCGCCATATTTCCTGCCACGATGTTGGTCATTGATCCTTCCGTGCCAATCCAGAGTGAAAGCCGCCGCAAGATTCCCATACCGCAAGTTTAGCGCGGCGTTGTGAGACATCGAGCATATTGCCGCAGCAAAGAGCGCGAATGCAACAAATTCAAATATACCAGCAAGGAAACCGGCGCAAAGAGAGAACGGGCATCAGTGGATCTGCTTGGTTTTGCGCTGCATGTAATCCATCAACAGGTATTGGCCCAGCGTATAAGGTGTGGTGAAGTAGGCTTTGCCGCGGCACATTTCCGTTATTTTCTGAACGAAATGCACGAGACTGTAGTCGCTGGCGAGCATAAAAGTGTTGATCATGATTCCGGCGCGCTTGCACTTATTCACTTCTTCGAGGGTCTGGCCAACGACGAACGGATCCAGTCCAAATGCATTTTTGTAAATCCGCCCGTCTTCCAGCGTGAGGGCGGAAGGCTTTCCGTCGGTGATCATGATGATCTGGCGCATGTCCTTCTTTTGGCGAAGCAAGATACGTTGCGCCAGGCGCAGGCCCTCGCGCGTGTTGGTGTAGTAAGGGCCAACCTGGACGCGCGCCAGCTCGCCGAGGGGCACTTCCTCGGCGCTGTCATGAAAAAGGACGAGGCTCAGCGTGTCGCCCGGATACTGCGTGCGAATGAGATGCGAGAGGGCCATGGCCACGCGCTTCGCTGGAGTGAAGCGGTCCTCGCCGTAAAGAATCATGCTGTGGCTGCAATCCAGAAGCACCACCGTAGCGCACGAACTGTGATATTCGCACTGATGAACCATCAGATCGGAATAGCTCATGTCGATGGGAACTTTTGCGCCCTGCCGGCGCACCGCGTTGAAAAGTGTTTCACTGACGTCCAGATTCATCGTATCCCCGAATTCGTACGGGCGCGAGACGCCGCCGGATTCGATGCCGGTCGAGAGGTCGCGCGTGTCGTGACGGCCGAAGCTGCTGCGGCCGAGCGACCCAAGAAGATCCTGCAGCGTTTTAAAGCCGAGGAAATCGATGGTCTTGTCGGTGATCTCGAAACGCGCCTCGTGCGCCTTTTCGTGCGGGCCGCCCAGTTGGCCGCGCGCGGAGGTTTGCGGCGGCGGCGTCACTTGCGGCGGCTGCTGCGGATTGATGAAACCTTCCTGCGCCAGCCGTTCCATCAGCTTATCTATCAAATCTTTCACGGCCTGATTGTTCTGAGCGTCGGAGCCTTGCAGAAGTTCGCGCAGCTCTTCGCTCATGGCGTCTTCGGGCAGCAGGTCGCCTTCTTGCAGCGCGCGCAGAATGGCTTCGCGCAGGGCTTCCATGGAGCGGTCGGGATCCATCTGCGAAACGCCGTAGAATTGCGATTCAAATCCGCTTTGCAGAAAAAAATCGCCCATGCGCTTCACGAGTTCTTCGAGATCGATCGCATCGGCCGGTTCGCCGGTGTATTTGCCGTAGCGAATAAATTTCATAAGCGCTAGTCCTTCTTTTCTCTCAGCATAAGACCAGATTCCTCGTCGCGATGCTCCTCGAGACGACGGCCCTTCGCCGCATCGTCAATTAAATTGACGCCGCGGCGGTCGCACGGGATTTTCGCGCTGCTCCGGCTGCTGCTTGGGCTTGTCGGCATAGAAACCGCGCTCTTCGCTGCGGCCGATGCGCCGATGCGCCCACAGCCCTTCGAGGATCATTTCAGCGGCAGATGCTGCAGCGGCCGCGTCTTTGCGGTCCTGGACGCCGAGCCGGCCAATATGTTCCATCAAGCCCTGAATTTTCGAGAGCTGCTGGTAGCGATCGGAAGTGCTGGCCAGCTCAGGCAGTTTCAGTTCGCCGCCGATTTCAAACCATTGAATTACTGGTTGAAAATTGATTTCTGCGAAATGCTTGCTGAAGACGCGGCCCACGGCAGTGCGGATAAGGTCGCGGGCGACCGTGTCAGCCCCTTTCAACTCGCCTTCGTATTCGAGCTCGAGTTTGCCAGTAATGGCGGGAAGCGCCGAATAGACATCGGCGATGCGCGCGACCGAAGATTTTTCCCCCGTGCGGGCAGCGCGCTGCTCGGCGCTGCTGACCACGCTCTCGAGCGCGGTAATGGGCAGCCGCTGGCTCACGCCGGAACGGCGATCGACGCGCTTATCTTCTCTCGCTTGAAACGCGATCTCTTCCACGACGTTGCGAAGATAAGCCGGAACCTCGACCTTGCGCGCGGAATCGCGAGCGACCCAGGATTCCTGCGCGGTGATAGCCATTCCTTCCTCGAGAGTGGACGGATAGTGAGTACGGATTTCAGCGCCGATGCGGTCCTTCAGCGGAGTAATAATTTTTCCACGCGCCGTGTAGTCTTCGGGATTCGCCGTGAATACGAGAAGCACATCGAGAGGAAGCCGCAGCGGATAGCCCTTAATCTGAATGTCGCCTTCCTGCATGATGTTGAACAATCCCACCTGAATTTTGCCGGCCAGATCGGGAAGCTCGTTGATGGCAAAGATGCCGCGATTGGCACGAGGAAGCAGGCCATAGTGGATGGTCAGCTCATCGGAAAGATCACGCCCGCCGCGTGCGGCGCGGATGGGATCGACATCGCCGATGATATCCGCCATGGTTACGTCCGGCGTGGCGAGCTTTTCCACGTAGCGGTGATCGCGCGGCATCCAGGCAATGGCCGTATTGTCGCCCTCGGCGGCTACTTTCTCGCGGCACGCCCGGCAGATGGGGCGCAGCGGATCGTCATTGATTTCGCATCCGACCACGACCGGGATTTCCGGGTCGAGAAACTGTGCCAAGCCGCGAAGGATGCGGCTCTTGGCCTGGCCGCGAAGTCCCAGCAAAATGAAATTGTGTCGAGATAGCAGCGCATTGATGATCTGCGGGATCACCGTGTCTTCATAGCCGTGCACACCGGGGAAGAGCGGCTCGTTCTTTTCGATCATGCGCAAGAGATTCTGGCGCATCTCTGCTTTCACCGAACGCGAGACAGTGCGCGCGTCGAAGTCCGGAATGCGCTTTAGTTCGCCGAGAGTGCGAACTCTCGGATGCGCTGAGGACTGCATGGATGTGCTTCCCGTCATGTGGCCTCGTTCCGCGCCCCGGTCAAAGAGGGACGCACAGAATGCTGATTCAAACCACCCTAATTCAGTCCGTGTCCATTACCACCGGCGCGTTGGCGCATAACGCCTGTCTTCTGTAGATGCGGTGCCCAGGCGCGAAGATACCCCACGAGGCGTTCCTGCCGGTCCGCTTCCGACCGCAGCTCCAATATTTGCTGCTTCAAGAGCAAATCCATCGGCAGGGTGCCGGTGATAACGAAAGAGATTTGCCGCGACTGGTCGCTGTTGGTGTTCTTGGGATAATCCTCAAAGATCAGCGTGTGGCAAGTTTCATACAGTTCGACCAGCTCCCGCCGAATCGCCGGATTGGCGGCGGTTTCCCGGTCTTCAAGGTAATCCACGTGCCCCTCGGCGAGGGGGTTTTCCTCGAAGAACTCAATCACGCGGAAAGGTTCGCGGCCCACCGTCAAAATGTCCAGGGTGTGGTCGTCGTGGCGCTTGACGACTTCGATGATCTCCGCCGTGCAACCCACGCGAGCAACTCCCTTGGGAAGCGCCAGAAGAACCCCGAACTCCGATTTTTCCTTCAAGCAGCGGCCCACCATCTCAAGGTAACGCGGCTCGAAGATGTGCAGGGGAAGATCCGCGCCGGGAAGAAGAACGACGTTCAGTGGAAAGAGCGGAATGCGATCGGGCCGCATTGTTCCTGAACAAATCATACCAGAGGGCGGGGAAGCGTGCTTTCGAGGAACGGCGGCATCGAGGCTTGCCGCCAGGAACCCATAGATTGTCTGCTGCAGGCCGCTTGCAGCTGGGGTGCGCATGGCACTGGGAGCCGTACAAACCAGCGTATTGCGGCTGGTGTTGAGCCACGGGATGCCGAATTCGAAGCCGCGTTTTTCCGTCGACCTCGACAATCGCGCTGTTAACCTGCCCATTTGAAGCTTAGTTGCGTAGGCGATCAAGAAAGCTCGGCGAGCAACGTTTCCATCTCGGAGCGGGCGTGTTCGTTGCCTGCCTTGGAGGCGGCAGTGATGCCGTTCGACAGAACTTGCCGCGCATCTTCGTTGCGCGATTCGCGGGCCAAAAGCTGGCCGTACATCAGATAAGCTGGAATATAGTCGGCGTTGCGTTCGATCAGAGCGCGGAAGTGGCCGTCGGCAGCGGCCGGGTCGCCGCTGTTCATGCACTCCATCGCCAACCCATAGCGAGAGAAGGCGTCGTCCGGTTTTTTGGCCACGAACTCTTCGAGCATCTGGCGGCGGGTTTTCTTCGGCTCAGTCATGGTTTGCTCGTATTATACGGGTAGAGTTGCTACGGCCCAAACCAGCCTGGAGCGGAAAAGCGAATGAACAGCAAGAAGGCGTTGAAGAGCAAAAAGAGCGGGGAAATAGAATTGAAAGGGAAGCCGGTGAGTGCGTCGCGGTCGGAGATGACTGAAATTGTTTTGCCGGCGCAGACAAATCCTTTGGGGAAATTGCTGGGCGGACAGGTGATGCACTTGGTAGACATGGTCGCGGCGATGGCGGCGCACCGGCACTCGAACAGTTATGTCGTGACGGCGTCGGTGGACTACATCGATTTTCGGAATCCTGTAAATCTTGGAGAGATCGTGAATTTGAAGTCGCAAGTGAATCGCGTGTTTCGGACTTCGATGGAAGTGGGCGTCGAAGTTTATTCGGAAAACGCGATGACTGAAGAGAGAAAGCACACAACGTCGGCATATGTGACGTTTGTGGCCATCGATGAGTTTACGCGGCTGCCGAAACCGGTGGCGCCGCTGATCGTGAAGACCGCCGAGGAGAGACAACGGTTTCGAGATGCAGCCAAGCGCCGCAAAGTTCGGCTCGCGCTGCGTTACGGCAAGAGACACATCGTCAGCTGAAAAAAACCATCTTCGGCGGAAAAAAAATGACACGTCGCTAGCCAAAAAAAGAGACACATCTCCGGCTGAAATTTTATCGAGCGCTAGGTTACGTTGCCGGACCAGAGGATGGGAGTCGTGGGCCAGCCGCTGCCGCCGGCCGGTTCTTCGGTGATGGCGATGGCTTTCGTATTGTCCATGGACTCGGGCGGGGCGGAAACGTACAACATTAATTTCCCATTGGCGTCTGGACGCACCATCGCGGAAGGCATCGGCTTGGCACCTTCTTTCTTTGGAATGAACCACACTTGAAGAACGTGATTGGCGCTGGGCATTGGAACTTTGTCGCCGACGATGCATACGCCGAGTTGGGAATGCCATTTGGCTTCCAGCGTTTCGGGGTGCGCGTGTTCGCCCCAGAGAGCGATTTTGTGGGACGTAGGATCCATCATGATGGCAGCTTCGCGCTTGGCGTCGGCGAGTTGCTCTTCGATTTTTTCGTGTTCGATGGTCAGCGCGGCGGCACGCTGGTTCGCTTCGCGAATTTCATTTTGCAGGTGGCGTGCGTTCCAGGCGGAATAGATTGAGAAGACGAGTAGCGCGGCGACGCCGGCTACGAGCCAGAAAGGAACGGAGCTCTTTGCGGGAAGCACGCGGGGCCTCGTTTGCAATTGCGCTTCGGCGCGGACCGTTTGCATCAGGCGGCCCTTGAGCATGTCCGAAGGGGCCGCTTCGGGAGCGGTGTAGGCGAGTTGGCAGACGAGCCAGCGCGCTTCCTCGATGGCCTTGGCGCAGTCGGGGCAGCCTGTCGCGAGGTGAGCTTCGAGCCCGGAGCGCTCTTCGGGATCGAGCGCGCCTAGAGCGTAGGCTTCGATCAGCTCACGGAATTGGTCGCAGTTTTTCACGTTGTTGCCTGCAATCCTTCTTTCAGGCGAAGCAAACCATTTCTTATCCAGCTTTTTACGGTGCCCAGCGGTTCTTTCAGCGTCGCGGCGATCTCGGAATGACTCAGGCCTTCAAAATACGCGAGCTCGATGGCTTTTTTCTGCTGCGGCGTGAGAGAAGCCATCAAGGCACGGACGCGTTCGGCGCGGCGCTTTTCGTCGAGGGCCTTTTCGTAGTCGGGAGCAACGACGACGCTCGGCAGTTCGTCGTGTAGATCCTCGCGGCGGCGCTGGCGTTCGCTTTTCAGGCGAAGATGATCGAGGGCGCGGTTACGCGCCATGGTGCACAGCCAGGGGACAAAGGGGCCGCGCGTGGAATCGTACTGATCTGCATTGCGCCAGAGTTGCAGGAAAACGTCCTGAACGACCTCTTCGGACGTTGAAGCCTGCTGGAGAATGCGCAGGACCAGGCCATAGACGAGGCGCGAGTGGCGGTCGTAGAGCTGTTCAAAGGCGCTCACGTCTTTTTGCAGAAGGCGCGACAGCAGCGTCGCGTCGAGCGACACTTCGCGGGGGCCACTGGATGTGAAAGCCGCCAGGAACACGAGTGTCGGCTTCTTCCTCTCCTCAAAGACTATACGGCGGAAACGGGGTTTCGGATGACGTCTTTGTGTTGGTCTCTGTCATCGTGAACTTGTACCTGCAATGCTGGCGCGAATTTCGTCGGCCACGGCGAGGGCTTGTTCGATGCAGGCGCCGAGGGCTGGTCCGCGGAGATAGTTTCCCACAAGCTTGAGATTTTGAAGAGAAGAAGATTCGCGTTGGAGATTGGCGATTCGCGCGGTGTGGCCGATATTGTACTGGGGCAGAGCGCGCCGGTAAATCTGAACATGGGATAAGGTCGGTCGGCTGCGGATGGAGAGGATCGGGGCAATCTCTCGATGGACCATTGAGACTATGTCTTCGGATGAGAGCGCGACAGCTTGGGGATCGGTTGCACCCCCAACGAAGCTTGTAAGCAGCACGGAGCCTTGCGGGGCGCGGCCGGGAAAGAGCGATGAATTCCAGACGGTGCCAAGTGTGCGCAGGCTTTCGGAGCGGGGGACGAGAAACCCGAAGCCTTCCAGCGAATGTCCCACATCTTGCGTGCGATATCCGAGCGAGATTACCGCGAGGGGAGCGTATTCGATTTCTCCGAGCGGAGATGCGATTTCGGGACCGAGCAGTTTCGCGGCAACATAAGTTGGCGTCGCGAGAACGAAACGGTCGGCGATGATGTTCTCGGTGCCTGCTTCCGTTCTGGCTTCCACCACAAATGGTTTACCTGATTGCGGCGTTCCTTCGCCGCTCTGCTGAATTGCGGTGACTTCTACGCCACAGCGTAGAGAGGGGCCAAGGTTTGCGGCGAGGGCTCGGATCAGCGTTTCGTTTCCATCCTTAAAGGATTGAAGAGTGGGTCGCTGTTTGGGGCCGGGTTTGGATTTTGCTGCGCGCATCATTCCACGGATGATGCTGCCGGTGGCGCGTTCGGCTTCGTGGAGTTGGGGGAAGGCAGCCCGAAGACTGAGTTTTTCCGGATCGCCAGCGTAGATGCCGGAGACGAATGGGCCGACGAGTTTGTCGAGCAGTTCGGCGGAAAATTTGCGGCGCGTGAAGTCGGCGACGGATTCGTCGTCGGCTGGAGGATTCGTGCGGCCGAAAATGTCTCGCAGGATGCTCCATTTTGTGCTGAGGCTGAAGAGGGAAGAGGCGAAGAACGCGGGCGGGCTGAGTGGGGCTGGTTTTAGTTGGCCTTTGATGAGGAGGAATCTCGGCGCGCTCGGCGGCGCTTCGACTAATTCGTTTTCGATGGCTAGGTCGCGGCAGAGGTTCCGGAGTTGGGGAGTGCCGCTGAAACTTTGCGGGCCTAGTTCGAGGAGGAAGCCGTCGCGGCGCTCTGAGCGGATTACGCCGCCGGGGTGTGAGGAGGCTTCGACAATCCGGGCGTCGATGCCGGATTTGCGCAAGTAGTAGGCGCAGGTCAGGCCGGAGATTCCGGCGCCGACGATCAGGACTGGAACTTGCATCGAGGAGCCATCCTATCATTTTGAGCCGAGGGTGCCGCCGTGAGTGCGGTGTGGTTCCCGACCGCAGCTGGGGCGAAGCCCTCGGATCGGCTTCTATAGTCTTGCGCGCCGGGACGTAGCTGGCGACAAGTGCCACAATCGTCAGCAAGATCGCGAGGGCGATCAGATCCCGGCGAAGCTCTTTCGGTCTCGGATGCTATATACTGCCGGCACTTGGATCGCCAGGAAAGAAGTCAACATGCCTGCTGAAGAACGCCCAGACCCCTCCGTTACCTCGGGCCTCGATGAAGGCGGCACGGTCGACACGAAGCCTCTGGACTCTGCCGAGGCCGCCGGAGCTGTGATTGGCCACTATCACCTGTTGCAGAAAATCGGTGAAGGCGGCATGGGTGAGGTATGGCTCGCGGAACAAAAAGAGCCTGTCCGCCGACGCGTCGCGCTGAAGCTGGTCAAGGCGGGGATGAACACGCGGGAAGTAATGGCGCGGTTCGCGTCCGAGCGGCAGGCTTTGGCTTTGATGGACCATCCTGCCATCGCCAAGGTGTTCGAGGCCGGCGCCACGCAGGAAGGCGCGCCGTACTTCGCCATGGAGTACGTGGCCGGGGTTCCCATCACAACGTACTGCGACAATCATAAGCTCAGCACACGGGAACGGTTGGAACTGTTCACGCTCGTGTGTGAAGGGGTCCAGCATGCGCATCAGAAGGCCATTATCCACCGCGACCTGAAACCATCGAACATCCTGGTGACCGAGGTGGACGGGCACGCGGCGCCAAAAATTATCGATTTCGGAGTGGCCAAGGCACTGTCTCAGAAATTGGTCGCGGATACGATGTTCACGCGCGTGGGGGTGCTGCTCGGAACGCCGGAATACATGAGCCCGGAGCAGGCCAATTCTTCCGGCGAGGATATCGACACCCGCACTGACGTCTACTCGTTGGGGATCATTTTTTACGAGTTGCTGGCCGGCGTGCCGCCCCTCGATCTGCGAAAAATCGCCTTTGACGAGTTCATGCGCAGATTGCGCGACGAGGAGCCGCCGAAGCCGAGTACCAAGATCCGCTCGCAAGATCCTCGGACATCCACGGAAGTGGCGCGCAACCGCAAGACCGAACCAATAACCTTGGCGAAACAGGTTCGCGGCGACCTGGACTCGATCGCGCTGAAGGCTCTGGAAAAGAACCGTACGCGCCGATACGGGTCGCCATCCGATTTGGCTGCGGACATTGGCCGGTATCTAAAAAACGAAGCTGTGCTGGCCGTTCCGGCTTCCGCGGCTTACCGCGCCCGCAAGTTCGCGAGCCGCTATCGTGCGTCGCTGGCTACCGCGTGCGCTTTCTTCGTAGTGCTTGTGGCGGCGGCGGCCATCAGTATTCGCCAGAGCGTGCGCGCTAACAGGGAAGCGGCAGAGGCCCAGGCGGTTAACAATTTTCTGCAATACGACCTGCTGGCGCAGGCCGGCGCTTCCGTTCAGGCAGGGCCGCACGCCAAAGCCGATCCAGATCTGAAAGTGAGAACGGCCTTGGACCGGGCGGCGGCGCGGATTACGGGAAAGTTCGACCGGCAGCCGGAAGTCGAGGCCGCCATTCGCGACACAATAGGCGTGACGTACATGGACCTCGGGCTGTACGCAGAGGCGCGCACGCAATTGCAACGGGCGCTGGAATTGCGCCGCCAGGTGCAGGGTGCAAGGAACCCGAAAACCCTCAGGACCCTCGACTACCTTGGACATACAGCCTATGATCAGGGAAAATACCCGGAGGCTGAGGCTCTTCTCAGTCAGGCCTTGGAAATGCAGCGCCGCGTTTTGGGGCCCGAAAATCCTGACACGCTGGATACCCTAAACAATCTGGCCGCAGACTACTGGTCTGAGGGCAAGTACGCGCAGGCCGAAGCGCTCTACACGCCGTCGCTGGAGGTGCAGCGCCGCGTTTTTGGTCCGGAGAGTTCCAATACGCTGAATTCCATGAATAATCTGGCCAATGTTTATTTCTCTGAGGGCAAGTATGCGCAAGCCGAGCCCCTTTACGCCCAGGTCCTGGAAATCAGTAATCGGGTCATGGGTCCCGAGCACCCCTCGACGTTGCAGGCGATGAACAACCTGGCGGGCGCGTACCTATCGGAGGGCAAGTACACACAAGCCGAGGCACTCTACATCCAGGTGCTGGAGATCAGCCGCCGCGTTCTGGGTCCCGAGCATCCCTCCACGCTGACGCCTGGTATGAATCTGGCCAGCGTCTATTACAAACAGAGCAAGTTCCCTCAAGCCGAAGCAATTTACAGTCAGACGCTGGAGATTCAGCGTCGCGTTTTGGGTCCGGAGCACTCCTCTACTTTGAACACTATGATCAATCTGGCCATGACGGAGGTGTGTGAAGGAAAATATGCTCAGGCTGAGACGCATTATAGCCAGGGCGCAGAGATCAGCCGTCGCGTGCTTGGCCCCAAACACCCGTTCACATTAGCGTTCATGAGCGACATGCCTGAGGCCTACTATTTGGAGGGCAAGTACGTGCAGGCTGAAGGGCTCTTCGCCCAAGCCCTGGCGGCCGATCGCCTCGTTTTAGGACCTGAGCATCCGAGCACGCTCGATATCTTGGGAGAAATGGGGACTATGTATCAACGGGAGGGCAAGTACGACTTGGCGGAGAGATACGCCGCCGAGGCTCTCGAGGGCCGACGGCATGCCTTGGGCCCGGAGCATCCCGACACGATGGATGCTCAGGCCGACCTCGTACTGGCATACGTATCCGAACGAAAGTTCGTCGAAAGCGAACCTCTTGCGAAAGGGATTGTGGAGTTTGGACGGAAGAACATGCCGGATGAGTGGCAGCGATTTCGCGCCGAGAGCATGCTTGGCGACAGCTTGGCCGGGCAGAAGAAATATACTGAGGCGGAACCGCTCCTGATGGAAGGATATCAGGGCCTGATGGAGCGGAAAGGCCGGATGGACGTTCCAGACTGGTATTACGTGGACCGCGCCCACGAATGGCTCGTGCAGCTTTACCAGGCTTGGGGCAAGCCCGAGAAGGCCGCCGAGTGGAAGAAAAAGTGAGATCCGCCAAAAGAGAAATGTTCACTAAGGCCGCCGTGCCGAAACGCAGTCACTCACTAGAGGGTTTTGGAGAAGAGGGTCTTGGCGTTGAGGTGCTGTTTTTCTAGATAGGGGTCGAAGAGCATGGCGGCGTTGCGGATGAAGATGCGGCCCAACGGAGTGGTGCGGATTTCGTTGGGGTCGAGGACGATCAGGCCGTCTTCGCGGAAGGGTTCAAGGCGAGTGAGCTCTTCGGCGAAGTAGCGATCGAAATCGATTCCGAATTCCTGCGAGATTTCCTCTTTCAAGACAATGGTGTGGCAGAGGAGGCGGCTGATGACCGTGCGGCGGAGGCGGTCGTCTTCGGAGAGGTGGTAGCCGCGCATGGTGGCTATGCCGCGTTCGTTGACGGCTTTTTCCCAGGTGGGGATGTCGCGCTGGTTCTGGGCGTAGGCATTTTGGATGCCGCTGATGGCGGTGATGCCCATGCCGTAGAGGTCGGCGCCGGCTTTGGTGGTGTAGCCCTGGAAATTGCGGTGGAGGGTGCGATTCTGCTGGGAGACGGCGAGCTCGTCGCCGGGCTTGGCGAAGTGGTCCATCCCGACATACAGGTAGCCGGCTTCGAGGAATTTGAGGAGGCCGGTGCGGAAGATTTCAAATTTCTGCATGCCTTCGGGGAGATGGCCTTCGAAAGAGTTTTGCTGTTTTTTGAGCCAAGGGACGTGGGCGTAGCTGAAGAGGGCTACGCGGTCGGGAGTGAGGGTGAGAATTTGGTCGACGGTGTGGGCGAAGGTGTCGGCGGTTTGGTAGGGGAGGCCGTAGATCAGGTCGACGTTGACACTGTTAAAGCCGAGGTCGCGGGCGCATTGGATTAGGGCGGCGGTGAGTTCGTAGGGTTGGACGCGATTGATTGTTTTTTGAACTAGCGGGTGGAAATCCTGGATGCCCATGCTCAGGCGATTGAAACCTAGTTTGCGGAGGGTTTCGAGGTGGTCGCGGCTGGTAACGCGGGGGTCGACTTCGATGCCGATTTCGGCGTCGGGGGAGAATCTGAAGTGGTCGCGTGTGAAGCCGAAGAGATCTTCGATTTGCGGGGGAGTTAAATAGGTGGGGGTGCCGCCGCCCCACTCGAATTGGACCACTGGGCGGTCCTTGGAGACGCTGCGGCTGACGCTGGTGATTTCGCGTTTTAGGATTTCGAGGTAGGGGGGCGAGACGGCTTTGTTTTTTTGGATGATGACGTTGCAGGCGCAGAAGAGGCAGAGGCTTTCGCAGAAGGGAATGTGCATGTAGAGGGAGACGGGCGATTTGGCGTCTTCGGCTTGGGCGTGGACTTTTTCTAGGTCAGCGGGGCCGAAGGAGTCGTTCCAGACGGGGGCGGTTGGATAACTGGTGTAGCGGGGACCGGGACGGTTGTAGCGGGAGAGGAAGGCTTCGCTTACGCGGAGTTCTTCGCGCATGGCTTGGAGGGTGGGGTGGGCGAGGGTCATGATCCGGTTCCACGAGCAGCGGGTGGGGCAAGCCCAACCCCTACGGCGGATGTGGCGGCTTCCTGCCGCAACGATTGCTGGCCGGTTTCGATAAACAACTTGGCGTTTTCGGCGGGGGTGTATTGCAGGATGCCGTGGCCCAGGTTGAGGATGTGTCCGGTGCCGTCTAGAGCGGAGATGGCGTCTTGCGTGGTGCGGCGAATCTCTTCTGGCGGGCCAAAGAGCACTGCAGGGTCAACGTTGCCTTGAATGGCGATGCGTGGGCCCAGCTTTTCGCGGAGTGCGCGCATGTCCACGCGCCAGTCGACGCTGAGGACATTCGCGCCAGAGCGAGCTACGGCTGGGAGCAAGTGGTGAGAGGCTTTGGTGTAGTAGATGACGGGAGTTTGCGGGTTTGCGGACGCGAGGGCGGAAATGATTTCTTGCGTGGCGGGGAGGGCGAAGTCTTCGTAGTCGCGGAGAGAGAGTTCGCCGCACCAGGTGTCGAAGAGTTGAACGGCGGCGGCTCCGGCGGCGATTTGGGCTTTTAGGTAGGGGATGGTGGCTTGCGCGATACGATGGAGCAGGTCGCGGAAGGTGGCGGGTTCGCTGAGGAGGAAACTCTTAACCATGGCGAAGCCTTCTTTGGTGCGGCCTTCGACCATGTAGCAGGCGAGAGTCCAGGGAGCGGCGGCAAAGCCGAGGACAGGGACGGTGGGGCCGACTTCGCGGGCTATGCGGCGAATGGCTTCGGGGAGAAAGTCTGTGTCGATTTCGGGGTCGAAGAGTCTTAGTTTCTCGACATCGCGTTTCGAACGAACCGGTTCGGGGAGATTGGGGCCGGCATCGCCTAGTTCGAGTTTTAGACCCATGGCTTCGGCGGGGATGAGGATGTCGGAGAAAACGATGACGGCGTCCACGCCGAGCAGGCGAAAGGGTTGAAGAGAGACTTCGACAGCCAGGTCGGGGGTCTTGCAAACTTCGAGAAACGCGTGATTGGCGCGAATGGCCCGATACTCGGGGAGATAGCGGCCGGCTTGGCGCATCATCCAGACAGGAAGCCGCGGAACAGTTTCGCCACGGCATGCGCCGAGGAATAAGTCTTTTCGATTGAGAGGGGCGGAGGTGGTCATCATGCGCCTGACGAAGAGGATAGCAAATCCGGGAGATGATTGCAGAACGGGGTAAGGGCTGTGCGGGGCGCCTCTCGAGTGGGCTATACTCTGGGGAACGCTGAGATCAGTGAGTCGGGTGAGAATGCGGCTGCGTTTGCCTGGCCGGCTGCGGAAAAAGCGGGATTAAAGGTTTCATGAGCCATCTGTTCCTAATTTTGACGATTGTCGCGTACGTGGCGAGCTTGATTTTTTATTTGGGCTTTCTGAATACGGGCAAAGAGGCGATGGGGCGGCTGGGGACGCTGCTGCTTGCGTTGGGGCTTGTGGCGCATTATTTCGCGCTTTTGGAGCGCTCGCGCGGTCTGCATACCGTTCCCTATCATGATCTTTACGGCTCGATGTCGCTGTTTGGGTGGCTGCTGGCGCTGACGTACTTGGGGCTCGAACTATTTCACCGGCAGCGGTCGGTGGGGGCGTTTGTTTTGCCGTTTATTTTTGTGTTTTTTTTGGCGGCGCATCTGGCGCCTGCGGATCGATTGTCGCCTGCGCCGGCGCGGGGCGTGGCGTTTGCGTTTCACGTTACGCTGAGCATTTTGGCGTATGCGGCGTTTGCGCTTTCGGCAGTGTTCAGCTTGATTTTTCTGGGAGAAGAGCGGCTTTTGCGGAGCCACAAGCTGAGCAACGTTGTGTGGCGGCTTCCTCCCTTGGAACTGCTGGAGCGGATGAGCCGGTCAAGCGTTTTAGTTGGGCTGATGTCGATCGCGATCGGGACAGCATTGGGATTTGTGTGGGTGGACCGCCTTCACGGGCAGATCTGGTACTACGATCCCAAATATGTGATTACGCTGGTGGTGCTGCTGCTTTACGTGGTCTATTTTCAGCTGGCAAGGACGGCGTCTTGGCGCGGGGCGCGAGCATCAAAGTTGTGTGTTTTCAACTTTTTTGTTGTGGTGATGAGTTTCACGGTGGTGAATTTGTATTTGTCGCAAAGTCACCGATATTTTTAGGAGCGCGGGCGAAGCATGGAAATTGTTCTCGTCGGATTGAACCACCGCACCGCGCCGGTTGAGGTGCGCGAACGGGTGTCTTTCACGGCGGAACAGTCGCGCAAGGCGGCGGATGAGTTGCGATCGAGAGGGATACTGCAAGAGACGCTGGTGCTCTCGACGTGCAACCGCAGCGAGATTTATGGTGTGCCGCCGGAGACTTCGCATGAGTGCGCGCCAGGATTGTCTTCGTTCTTGAGCGAATTTCATTCGGTGCGGCCGGACGTGCTCGGTGTGTCGCTCTATCATCACTACGACCGCGAAGCGGTGCGGCATCTTTTCCGGGTTGCAGCAGGGCTGGATTCGATGTTGCTTGGTGAAGCGGAAATTTTGGGGCAAGTGCGCGAAGCGTATCGCTATGCGCACGAGTATGGGGCCACTGGCCCGGTGCTGAACCGATTGTTCCAAGGGGCGCTGGAAGTTGGGAAACGCGTGCGTTCGGAAACGGAACTGGGAACGCGGCCGATGTCGGTGGCATCGGCTGGCGTGAAGCTGGCGGAGCGGATTTTCGGGAAGATGAATGAACGGAGCGCGCTTGTACTCGGCGCGGGAGCGATCAGCGAACAGGTGGTGAATCAGCTGAGGGATCGAGGCATAGCGCGGCTGTTCATCATGAACCGTTCGCGCGAGCGGGCGGACGAGTTGGCGGTTCGCGTTGGTGGAAGAGTTCTCGGGTGGGGAGAGTGGGAAACTGCGCTGACGGCGGCGGATGTCGTGGTGGCCTCGGTGGCTTCGGAAGAGCCGGTTCTCCGGAGGGGGATTTTGCAGGCGGCCATGTCGGCCCGCGGGAACCGCGCACTCTTTCTGATGGATTTGGGAATGCCGCGCAATGTCGAGGCTTCAGCGGCCGAACTTTATAACGCGTATGTCTACAATATTGACGATCTGACGGAGATCGTCGAGCAGAACCGGCATGCGCGGGAGAGCGAAATTCCTCGAGCGGAAACGATCGTGGACGAGCACGTCGGGAAATTTCTTTCCTGGCAGACGAGCGTGGAGTTGGTAGGGTTGGTGGATGCGTTGCGCGCGCGATTGCGCGAAGAACGCGCGGCCTTTATCCGCGCGCGGATGGATTCGATGAGTCACCTTAGCGCCGGAGAGCGCGAGCGCATGGAATCGATGATGGATGAATTGCTGGAGAAACTCTTACTTGAGCCGGCGGAGCGGCTGCGCGGAGAAAAGGAACTTCGGCGCAAGATTCAGAATGTGGAAGCGCTGCGCGACCTTTTCCTCTCGAACCGGGAGAAGACGTGAGACATCTGCGCATCGGCACGCGAGGCAGCTTGCTTGCAAAATGGCAGGCGGAGCACGTGCGAAAACAACTTTTCGCGGGCGCGGGAGTCGAAACGGAAATCGTTATCATCAAAACGTCGGGCGATAAGCTGCAGTCGTCTCCCCTTTCCCAAATCGGCGGGAAGGGAATCTTTATCAAAGAGCTGGAGGAAGCGCTGCTGGAGGAAACCATTGATCTGGCGGTGCATAGCGTGAAGGACGTGCCCACGGACACGCCTTCGCGGCTGATGTTTCCGGCGGTATGCCGGCGGGAAGACGTTCGAGATTGTCTGGTTGCGGCGAACGGGGCGACGCTCGGGAGTTTGCGGCAAGGCGCGCGGGTCGGCACAGGCAGTCTGCGGCGACAGGCGCAGCTTCGGCATATTCGGCCCGATTTGGACGTACGCGATCTGAGGGGCAACGTGGACACGCGTCTGCGAAAGGTAGAGAGCGGCGAGTACGAGGCAGTGATGCTGGCGAAGGCGGGTCTTGATCGCTTGGGCTGGAGCGCGCGAATTGCGGAAACGCTGTCTCCCGAAGTTTTTCTACCGGCCGTGGGGCAAGGAGCCATCGCCGTCGAGTGCCGCTTGAAAGATACCGAAGCGGCGGAAATAGTCGGCGGGCTTGACGATGCCGAGACGCGCACGGCAATTATCGCGGAGCGGTCGCTGCTGGCGGCGTTGCATGGTGGATGCCAGGTGCCACTCGGTGCCTGGGCGCGGATCGAGCGCGGGGAATTGGTGCTGGAAGCGTGCGTGTGTTCCGTGGACGGGCTGCAATATGTAAAACAGAGGGCGACGTCGGCGCCGGAGAAGGCCGCTGAGCTCGGAGGCCAGATGGCGAATTTGTTGATGGAAGCGGGGGCGCATAGCATCCTGGAAGAGGTGAGCCGCCAACGTGGCTGACGCGATCGCATCACCGCTCCATGGAAAAGTAGTCATCGTGACTCGCGCCGAAGCGCAGAGCAACGGGCTTTGCGAGGAGTTGAAGGCACGAGGCGCGATCGTTAAACGGTTGCCACTGATTTCGTTTGCACCGCCAGAAAATTACGATGCGGTGGACGCAACGCTGTCCAGCATCGGAACGTTTGATTGGATTTTATTTACAAGCGCAAACGCGGTTCAGGCAGTTGAGCGGCGTGGAGGAGAGCTCGGGCTTAGTTTCGACGCGCTAGCGAATTTACCGCGAGCCGCTGCGGTCGGTCCGGCTACTTCCCATGCGGCGGAAGGCGCGGGATTTTCGGTAGAGTATGTCGCGGCAGACCATAGTGGAGCAGGACTCGCCCGGGAACTTGGAGTGGAGCTGCGGGGCAAGAAAGTTCTTTTGCCGCGCAGCGATCGCGCAAATCCGGATTTGCCAGCGGCGCTTCGAAAAAGCGGCGCGTTGGTGACGGAAGTGGTGGCTTATAGAAATTTGCCGCCGAACGGCGCTGATCGCGACAAGCTGCACGAAAGCCTCAGAGATGGAGTTGATGGCGTTTTGTTTTACAGTCCGAGCGCGGTGCAAAATTTTCTGGAGCTGCTTGGCCGGGAGCGATTAGCAAGGGTGCAGGGGAGAGCCGTGATGGTAGCCATAGGACCAGCAACATCGGCCGCTTTGAGCGGCGCCGGAATACAAAGGATTGCACGAGCTTCGGATACGACTACAAAAGCGGTCATTGAAGTGTTAGAAGGGCACTTGGCGCGCACAAAGAAACGATCGGCGGTTGAGGCAAAAGACGAATGAGCTTTCCTACGCAACGGCCGAGGCGATTGCGGCGAAGCGAGGCGCTGCGCGGATTGGTGCGGGAGACGCGGCTCACGGCTGCGGGTTTGATCTACCCCATGTTTGTGTGCCCGGGGACGAACGTTCAGAAGGAAGTCAGCTCGATGCCTGGGGTGCATCAGCAATCCGCCGATAAGATTGTCGAGGAGTGCAGGGAAGTAGAAGCGCTGGGGCTCCCGGGTGTGATTCTGTTTGGCCTTCCTGAATTCAAGGATGCGCGCGGCACGATTTCAACTTCGGCGCAAGGCGTCGTTCAGAGAGCCGTCGAGGCCATTCGCAAGGCGAGTCTGAAGCTGCTCGTCATCACCGACGTTTGTTTGTGCGAATACACGGATCATGGGCACTGCGGCGTGATCGAGAATGGAGATGCTGCGAATGACGCGACGTTGCCGATCCTTGCGGCGCAGGCTTTGTCGCATGCACGCGCTGGGGCGGACATCGTTGCGCCTTCGGACATGATGGATGGCCGGGTGGCTGCGATTCGGGAAACGCTGGACGAGCACAAATTTAGCAACATCGCGATCCTGGCCTACGCAGCTAAATACTGCTCGGGCTTCTATGGGCCTTTTCGCGAGGCGGCGGATTCAGCGCCGCAATTCGGCGATCGCCGCAGCTATCAGATGGATCCCGCGAATGCGCGCGAGGCGTTAAAGGAAGTTGCGCTCGACCTGGAGGAAGGCGCGGATATGGTCATGGTGAAGCCGGCGCTGCCATATCTGGACATTATTCGGCGCGTGCGCGACGCGTTTGAGGTTCCCGTGGGAGCGTATAACGTGAGTGGAGAATACGCGATGGTCAAGGCTGCCGCGCAAAAGGGCTGGCTGGACGAAAAGCGCGTGGTGCTGGAAATCTTGACGGGGATTCAGCGCGCGGGCGCGGATATTATTTTGACATATCACGCGAAGGATGCGGCGCAATGGCTGAAGGTGTGACAGGTTCGGCTAAACAATCATGAGCGCGACACCTACCAAATCCAAAGTGGAGCGACGCCGTTCGCGGGAGATCTTCGAACGCGGCGAAAAGATTCTTGTGGGAGGCGTGAACAGCCCGGTGCGGGCGTTTCGTTCCGTGGGAGGCGAGCCGCTGATCATCGAGCGAGGCCGGGGGCAATATCTCTACGATGCCGACGGCAATGAATTGCTCGACTACGTCTGCTCCTGGGGAGCCATGTTGCTGGGGCACGCGCATCCGGCGGTAACGCAGGCGATTGCGGAGCAGGCGCAACGGGGAACGAGCTATGGAGCGACAACGGAGGTTGAGGTTGAGCTCGCGACAATGATCACGCAGGCGATTCCGTCGATCGAGAAGATTCGCTTCGTGTCGAGCGGGACAGAAGCCACGATGAGCGCGGTGCGCCTGGCGCGTGGGGTCACCAAGCGCGATTTCATTTTGATGTTTGAAGGCTGCTACCACGGCCATGCGGACAGTTTTCTTTCGCAAGCAGGTTCGGGGCTCGCCACATTGGGAATCGCGGCGTGCCCGGGGGTTCCGCAGGTGCTGGCGGCATTGACGTTGAACGCGCCTTATAATGATTTGCACGCAGTCGAGCGATTATTTTCGCAGCATAAGGACAAGATCGCGGCGGTCATCATCGAGCCGATCGCTGCGAATATGGGGGTGGTCGAGCCGGCCCCGGGATTTCTGAAGGGGCTGCGCGAAATCACAAGGCGCAATGGGGCGCTGCTGATCATCGACGAAGTGATTACCGGATTTCGCATGCACTTTGGCGCGTCACAGCAGCTTGCTGGAGTTCAGGCTGATCTGACCACGCTTGGCAAAGTTATCGGCGGAGGCCTGCCCGTTGCGGCGTACGGAGGCAGCGCGGAAATCATGAACCATGTTGCGCCGCTGGGACCTGTCTATCAGGCGGGCACGCTTGCGGGGAATCCTCTGGCGATGCGCGCGGGGATTGCAACTCTCAAGCAACTCACCGAGCCCGGGCTCTATGACGGCATCAACGAGCGAGCTCGCTTGCTGGTGGAAGGACTGCGTCAAGCGCTCGCTGAAACCGGAATTGACGGCTATGTGAGCGCTACAGGATCTTTGGCGACTCTCTTCTTTACCGACGCTCCCGTACGCAACTATAGTGACGCAAAGCGCTCTGACACAAAACGCTACGCACGGTTTTTCCGCGAGATGCTGGAGCGAGGCATTTTTCTCGCGCCGTCGCAGTTTGAAGCCGCGTTCGTCTCCGCGACGCACACAGCCGAAAACGTTGGGCGGACGATTGCCGCCGCACGGGATTCGTTGAAAGCCATTGCTGCAGGGTCGGAACTCTAATCCTCGAAGGAGAATAGCAACTATGCCAGAGGGTATCGAACTGCCAGAAGCGCACGAGGAGCATGGGGACAATCCATTTCTGATCCCTGTGTCCGTCACGATTTCCATCCTTGCCGTACTTGTCGCCGGGGTCACGCTGCTTGGCCATAGGGCGCATACCGAGGAGCTGCTGCTGCAGTCGCAAGCGACCGATCAATGGTCCTACTACCAGGCGAAAAATATCCGGCTGCATGAAATGCAGGGATTTGCCGACGTACTCGGCACGCTGGCTCCGGCGGATAAGGAGAAGGCAGCAGCGGCGGCGGAGAAATACAAGAAAGAGGTAGAGCGCTACGAGGGCGACAAAGAAGACATCAGCGAGAAAGCCAAGGACTTGGAGAAGGAGCGCGACCTCGTCAGCCGTCGGGCAGACCGCTTCGACGGCGGAGAGGGACTCATCGAAGTAGGTCTGGTGATTTGCTCGATGACGCTGCTCACCAGGCGGCGACAATATTGGTTTGCTGGAATGCTGATTGGAGCAGGCGGTGTCGCGTTTGCTTTAACGGCATTTTTGGTTCATTGAAAAAGAGTTCGCCCGAAGATCTCCGCTAGGCGCGTGCCGGCGGCTCTGAGCCTCTTAGGCGCACGATTTCTTCCAACAATTGTTCAAGCCGGCCCATCAGTTCCTGGTGCCGGACGTCCTCGGTCGCAGGCTTTTTTCCGGCGAAGGTGAGTGTGCCGCCCGGCTCGAGGGTGCACTTGTCGACTTCGGATAGGGAAACGAAGCCCTGCTTCCGGGCTGCCGCTTCGAGTTGCGATGTGGTGATCAATTCTTTCTTCAATCTGTCGGCTCGAACATTCCCATTCTCGATAAGAACGTCGCTTTGACCTTCCACGATCTGCTCCAGCTTGCTGTGACCGTAGAGAAAGCGCACCACGAGGTAGTTGATGAGGAGGAGGGAAGTGGCGCCGATCAGGCCTCCGGAGACGCTGTTGTCGTCACCGATGATGGCGTTCTGTACGGTGTTCGAAAGGGTCAGCAAAACGACGAGGTCGAAGGGATTCAGCTGGACGAGTTCACGTTTGCCGGAAAGCCGAAGGCTGACCACCAGAAACATATAGACGATGACCGGGCGAAGAATTTTCTCGAGCAGCGGCAAACCCAGGACGAACATGTCTTTCCAGATGTCATGCGTTGGCACATCGCCTCCTAAGACTTAGCGGATATTTTTCACAACCCGGCGCGAAGATTTGACCAGAAGCGAACAGGAGGGTAGCACGGTCGCTACCGATGGAAAAGCGGGCTGGATTTAGTGGGCCGGATTAAGCGCGCAACCTGTACTTGCGTACAGTCATGTTTTCGCAACACGACCTGTACTACTCGATCGCCAAGACTAGCGAATCCGCTATGATTAAGACGTTTCGGCAATCCATAGCCCAAAAGGTCGTTCTAGAACGCGATCGTAAGGCGGAGGAGATCGTATCCCCCGCAGTCCCTTGGGGAACGAAAACGTTTACGCTAGCAGCGACCTATGTCACAACGCTCCGCTCTCGAACCAAATCTGTCAGGCAATCCCGAGCAGCTTTCCGCTTTGCTGGATTGCGCCCGCGAATTACTGGCCATTCTCAGCACGGACGGAATTATTCTGCACGCAAGCGCCGGGTCCACGCGAGCCCTGGGTTTCGGTCCCGATGAGCTCATTGGCAGAGCCATCTCAGATTTTGTTCACCCGGACGATTTCAGCGAGGCCCGCGAACGTCTTCGCGGCGTCGCTGATGTTCCGAATGAGACCCGAAAGGGGCGCTGCCGCCTGCGATGTAAATCAGGAGAGTGGCGCTGGTTCGAGGCGACCATCAGCAGCTGCCTGAGCAATACTTCCGTCGATGGAATAGTGGCGAGCTTCCTGGATGTGACGGCGCTGCACCGCATGGAGGCCGAGCGGCAGGTGATCTCGGAAGTCGTCCACGCTTTGAATCAGACGGCTAACCTGGACCAGCTGCTCGAGGGCATCCATCAGGCGCTGAAGAAAGTTCTCTACGCAGAGAATTGTTTCGTTGCTCTTCATGACGACAAAAAAGACACGTTCTATTTCCCCTTTTTTGTAGATCAGTTTGATATAGCGCCGCCTCCGCAGAAGGTCGGGCGCAGCTGCACCGCGTTTGTTTTTCGAACGGGCAGCGCCATGCTGATTCCACAGTCCGAGTTCGATCGGCTTGCCCAGCAGGGAGAGGTCGAACTAGTTGGCTCGCCGTCCCCGGCGTGGCTGGGCGTGCCGCTGAAAACCCCGCGGGCAACCATCGGCGTTCTCGTCGTACAGCACTATCAGAACGAGAGTGCGTACGACATGCGCGATCTCGAGTTCCTTGATTCTGTCGGTGGCCACATTGCGCTGGCGATTGAACGGCGACGTTCTGAGGAAGCTCTGCGCAAGAGCGAGTCCGTCTTCCGGCTTCTTTTTTCGCACAATCCTCTCCCAACCTGGGTGATGGACGACGAAACTTTGCAATTCATTCAAGTGAACGACTCGGCCGTGCGGCAGTACGGATTTGCACCCGAAGAATTTAGCCGCATGACCATGTTCGACATCCGGCCGGAAGAGAAGAGCGCGTCCCTCGACGTACGCCCGCGAAAGGATGACTCACTAGGGCGGTGCCAAGGTGTATGCAAACACCGCAAGAAGGGTGGAAAACTTTTTGAGGTCGAGTTGATCTCCCATCAGTTTGACTATGCCGGGCGGAGAGTGCGGCTCGTTGTGGCGCAGGACATCAGCGAGCGCCATCTTCTGGAACAGCAGCTTCGTCAGGCGCAAAAAATGGAAGCGGTTGGGCGGCTGGCCGGCGGAGTGGCGCACGATTTCAACAATCTTTTGATGGTTATCAAGGGCCATACCGAACTTTTGATGAATGCCTTGCCGCCCGCGGACCCCATGTCGAGAAAAATTTCGCAAATCGATCGCGCCGCGGATCGCGCGGCGGCTCTCACGAAGCAGCTCCTTGCGTTCAGCCGGATGCAGGTTCTCCAGCCACGCGTCATGAATTTGAACGGCGTGGTCGAGGACATGGGCAAACTCTTGCCCCGGTTGATTGGCGAAGATGTCGAGTTGGGGATTCAGATGGCACAGGACCTCGGCAAGATTCGCGCTGACGCCAGCCAGATGGAACAGATCATCATGAATCTAGCAGTGAACGCCCGTGACGCTATGCCGACCGGCGGCCGGCTGATCATCGAAACTTCGAATGCCGATCTCGACCGCACGTACAACACGACGCATCCGATCGTGAAACCTGGGCATTACGTGTTGCTCGCAGTTTCTGATACGGGCACAGGCATGGATGCGGAAACGCAAGCGCACATTTTCGAGCCGTTTTTCACGACAAAGGAACCAGGCAAGGGAACGGGCCTCGGCCTCGCGACCGTTTATGGCGTTGTGAAGCAGAGTGGCGGGTTCATCTGGGTCTACAGCGAGTTAGGAAAGGGAACTTCGTTCAAGATTTATCTTCCGCGCGTGGACCAGCCGGAAGACAAAGGAAGCGTGCCGCTGGCTTTTTCGGAAGCGCCGCGCGGCACAGAAACAGTCCTGCTTGCGGAGGACGAACAAGACGTGCGCGAAGTGGCACGCGAGTTTTTGGAATCCGGCGGCTATACAGTCATTGAGGCGCACAACGGCGTCGAGGCGCTGCGCCTTGCAGCCGAACACGGCGCGGCAGTCGACCTGCTTGTAACCGATATGGTCATGCCGGGCATGACTGGCAAAGAGCTGGCCGGGCGATTACAGCACCAGCACTCGGGGCTTGGCGTGATTTATATGTCTGGCTACAGCGAGCAGACGGCAGCAGAAACTACGCAAGTCGATGCGAATATGCGGTTGCTGACCAAACCGTTTAGCCGCGGCAGCATCTTGCGAGCCGTGCGAGAAGCTCTGAGCATCTCCCGCAATCCCTAGCGACGTAGCCTCCCGTCGCGCGGTATTTGCAGCGCGCTAATCATGCCATCTTTGGATGTTTGCGATGCCACTCGGTGTGAAGCTGGAAGGTTCGCGCCGCTTGAATCACGGTGAAATCGTCGCCAGCCCTTGCCACAAATTGCAAACCAACGGGCAGATTATGTTCGGTGAAGCCGCAGGGCACCGATAAGGCCGGAAGTCCGCACAAGTTGCCGATCGCGCCAAGCGGATCAGGAAAAGAAATATCGGTCTCCAGGTTAGCTTCAAGAAGCGTCGCTGGAACAGGCTGAGCGGCCGTCACGAGCACATCAAACGAGTCAAACAGAGCTTCCATCTTTTTCTGCAAGATTTCGCGGAAGCTAAGAGCGCGCAAATAGTCGGAGGCTGAATATTGTTCACTGACATAGCCCGCTAGCTGTCCACTAGGATCCGTCAACTCACTGACTCGACCGGAACGAATCAACGTTCGAAAAGAGGCAGCGCACTCCGACCCGATGATGACGTTCGCAGCGTCTTCAATCGGCCCATCGGGAAGCGCGACCGATCTCACGCTCGCAAAATACTTGCGCAATACTTTTTCCGCGGCAAGCAAAGCTTTCGCCACTCCTGAATCCAGCTTCTTCCAAGCGTTCGTCAGCCAACCGACTTTCAAAGGCCGCGCCTTCAGGTCCAAGGACGGCGAATAGGTGAAGGCACCCTTATCGATGGGCACCGTGCTGCGATCTTTCGGATCGTGCCCGGCAATTGCGGCGAAAACGCGCGCGCAGTCTTCCGCGCTGCGCGCCAGCGGACCGATTTTGTCCATGGAAGGCGCAAGAGCCATCGCGCCGTATCGGCTCACGCGCCCGTAAGTGGGGCGCAAGCCGCTGACTCCGCAGAACGCCGAAGGACAAATGATCGAGCCCCAAGTTTCGGTTCCAATGGCAAAGGCCGCAAGACCTGCGGCTACAATCGCTCCCGAGCCAGAGGAAGACCCGCACGTCCAGTATTTTGTGTCCCACGGATTCTTCGTCGCACCCTGCAAAGACGCGGAGGCAAACCGGTAACCCATTCCTCCCGCCAGTTCGATCATTGCCGCCTTGCCAATGAGAATAGCGCCGACTCGGTTCAAATGTTCGATCACCGTCGCGTTGTAGTCGAAAACTTGATCGGCGTACGGCTTCGCGCCCCATGTCGTAGGGGCTCCCTTCACGGCGAAGAGATCTTTTGCGGCGTAGGGAATGCCGTGCAAAGGGCCGCGATAATGCCCGTGTTGGATCTCTTTTTCAGCAGCTTTTGCCTGATCGAGAGCGATTTCCGGCGTCAAACGCGCGTAGGCGTTAAACCGGGGACCTAGCTTCGTGCTGCGGTCGAGGTAGAGTTCTGTCAGGTCGACAGGCGAGAGCTTCTTGGTCTCGATTCGCTTGGCAAGTTCGCTCAACGGCAAATAAAAGATCTCTTCAGTGGGCATGTGAGATTACCTCATGGTTGTTTCGGTGCGGTCTCCGCCGCACGGGGAACAGCCACAGGCTCGGTTTTCTTTTCCCTCTCGACAAGTGGTTTCAAGTAGAGCGCCGGACCGTCGCTATTTTCGATCGAGTACGCACGCAGGCGGTCAAGGGGTTCTTGGGCTTGGTAAGAGAGTCGCCGCAGATCGGCTTTTTGCGTTTCGGAAAAACGTGCCCCGTAAACGGCAAGAATGGCCTGATACCGGGCTTCGGCTTCTGCTTTACCCTCGGCGGAAAGTGAAGGCGAGTCCGGTGTTTGGGTGACGGGAGGCCCGGCGCTTGGCGAATGCACGGCTAACGCCCCGGCGGGAACCATCGTCACGGCAGAAACCATCGCCGCACGTCGAGCAAACTCACGCCGCGTAATGGGTGAACTGCTCTTGCCATCCATGGAGGCCCCCAAAGTCGAAAAATGGATACTTGAAGAACAAAGAGCGAAGCTACCGAATTCGTCTCCCAGCGTCAACGTTAGGAATTGACCCCGCCACGTAACCAGGCAGCCGGGCCCCGCGATTACTCGACTCGCGTGAGCGTTTGTATTTGGAGTTCCAGTGCCTGCGTATATTGCCGCTCGATTTGCATTTCGGTCTGCAGCTTCTTGACCAGCAGATCGAGGCGAGCGATTTCGGAGCGCAGCTTTTGTATGTCCGCCGCGGTCGGAGCTGGCCTGCCTGTGGGCGATCCTGAAGCTGCCCCATCACCTGGGCGCGGTCCGGAGAAGGCATCGGCAAGCGCGCGAGGCCAGATGGATTCTGGAACCCGCTGGTCTCCGACGTTAGACGGCGGAGCCATGGGCCGTTGAGGCGGCGGCGGTGGCGGCGGCGCAAATAGGCTGTTGAGAGCACTAGGCGTCGCGGCTCGTTCGACAACGGGCGCATCCGCGGGGCGTTTCGGCTCCAGCAAACTCTTGACGCGTCCAATCAATTCCTGCGGCTGAAAGGGCTTGCGGATCAGTTCGTCTGCCTTTACCGCCACCGCTTTGTCGGCGACGCTTTTGTTCACGACGCCGGACATCAACACCACGGGAACTCCGCCGTAATCGGGATGCTGTTTAATCTGGCTGCAAACGGAATAGCCATCCTGATCCGGCATAATCACGTCGGTAATCACGACGTCAGGCTTGTTCTGCTCAAACTGGGCGAGTGCGGACGCGGCATCCGCGCAGGTGATCACGTTGATGCTCTCGCGGCGAAACGCGATCTTGATGACTTCGCGCATGGTCGCGCTGTCATCGATGAAATAGACCGTTGGTGTGCGCTTTGCTTCCGTTTCGTTCAGCGGTGGAACAGTCATCGCTTCGCTCATCGCGCCTCCTTGTCTGCCAGGTCGCGTTCTCCCTCATCGAACTCGCGCATGGCATCGAGCATCAGATCGGTTGCCGAGCGCAACACAGTGCGCTGCGGTGATGTGGTTCCATAAGCAAATTTGTAGACGCCGGAGCCGCCCTGCACACAACCTTTCAAGATGTGAATCACGGCTTCGTCGCCGAAAAGGCTGCCGCACTCCGCGTGAGTAATCTCGCCAGCGTCAAAAAAAAGCACGGCGTCCGTTTCGCCTGCATTGATGTGCAGCGCGCCGGTCTGGTGCGCATGCCCGAGCATTTGCATGACGCCCGTGAGGTCGTGATGCGTCAAGCTGCCGCTGAGGCTGGTGTCCGACTGCGCCAGCATCTGTGTTGGCTGAAAACCCTCCGCTTTGCTGAGGATGATGCTCTTGACATGCGAGGCGATCGCCGCCGGCTGGGTTTGGCGGTCAATATAGTCGTCGCAACCTGCTTGAAAAGCCTCCATCAGGGCGCGCTGGCTGCCGTCTCCCAGCGCGATAATTTGCAAGGAAGCGTTTTTCGGGTCCGCGTGAATGATTTTGGCAATTTCGAGAGCTCCCATCTCGCGCATGCTAGTCGAGCAGAGGATGGCTGAGGGGGCGTCGTATTCGATGGTCGTTAGCGCGTACGCCGCTTGGGTGCTTGAAATGACTTCGAAGCCTTCGCGCTTCAGCGCATCGCCGAGCCGCTTCGCGAAGTACACATTGCTATCGATCAAGAGAATTTTCGGCCCGCGTCCAGGAGGCATCACGGCCTGGCCTCCACAAATGCCGCAGGCATGCCCGAGGCGGCTAGCCCTTCGGCTCCGGGCGTGAGCGCATCCAAATTCAGGACCTCAATGACTTCGCCATTGTGCGAAATCCAGCCGGCTACGTGAGGAGCGTCCGCTTCCCCCGCATTCGTCATTTCCGCCGCGATCAATTCGCAGTCGCCGGTGACCGGCAGAGCGACCCACTCCGACTTCTCTCCGTAATGGCGCACCGCAATGAGGTAAAAGCGGCGCGAAGTAAGCCCCTTCCCGAGCAGCTTTTCCGCTACGTCGCAAACGGGAACGATCCGGCCGCGGCGCAAAATGACGCCTTCGAGTTTTGGCGTCCGATGCGGAAATCGGAAGATGCGGCTGGGAGCCACCAGCTCCGATATCTGCACGGCAGCAACAGCAAAGCGCCGCTCGCCAAGCCGCAGCAGAACGAAGGATTGCGAAGCGGATTCGACGGGCTGGTTCATTCCGGCAGTTCCATCCCTTCACCGGCAAGTTCATCGGGCTGTGTTTCCGAAACCAGCGAAGCGTCTAGCAGAGCAAACTCGTCGGCGGTCAAAAACCCTTCGGGGTTCACTACGGGGATCACGTTTTGATCCAGAGCGGTCAATCCGCGGTACCACGAGCGCTCTTCGTGGCAGTAGGCGAGCGGAAGCGCCTGCAGGCGAGTCATGGTGGCCATCTTGTCGATGCCATCGACCAATAGAGCAGTCCGCGTCTTTCGAAGGACGAATACAAGTCCAGCCGCAGCGGCAGGCAATCCAAAATGTGCGGTTCCACTCACAACGTAGAGCGCTTTCTCTCCGCGTCGCACCACGTGCCGCACTTTTCGTAAGGTGGACAGATCGATTTCCGTCGCGGCACCAGAGAGGCTGTCCACGCTGCGGACCTCTTGCACGGAAGCGGAAGAAACGGCGAATGGCTGTCCCGAAATGCGGAAGAGGATGACCTGTTCCGTGCGCCCAGCAGCATGGGGCTTGGCAGGTGGTGCAGCCACACGCATTAGCGGACTCCCACGGGTGTCGTACGGCAAATTCCAATCACTCGTTTTTCTATGGCTGGATAAATGTCATCAATTCCGAGAACTTGATCGACTGCGCCGGCCTTGATGGCTTCCGCGGGCATTCCAAAAATGACGCAGGTCGCTTCATCCTGAGCCAGCACCAATCCGCCCGCTGCTTTGATCGCTTTCGCTCCGCTCGTGCCATCGTTGCCCATCCCGGTAAGGATTGCGCCGATACTCATCGCACCTGCATAGGCCGCGACGGATTCCATGGTTACGTCAATGTTTGGCAGATAGCCGTTGACTCGGCCGCTTGAGCCATCCAACTGGATGCGACCCGTTGGAGTCACGCGCAGGTGGTGGCCGCCGGGACAAATGTAGAAGGTGCCCGGTTGCAAAGACTCGTTCGGTTCCGCTTCTTTGACGCGAATGCCGGTGAACTCTGCAAGTTGCGCCGCATACTGTGTAGTGAAAGCCGCCGGCATGTGCTGCACGAGAATAACTGCTGCCGGGAACTCACGCGTAAAGCCGGGCGCCAGCCGCATGACCGTCGCAGGACCGCCTGTAGACGCAGCAAGCACGACAACCGGGAAGCGCTGATCGAGACCTGAACTTGGCGCCGGCCGAGCTGCGACGGGGGGCTGCGCGGGGGCCGCCGCAGATGTACCATTTGATTTCTGCACAGTGGTGGCGATGCGCGACGCTGTGCGAACGACGCGAACCTTCGCGGCCATGCGCACCTTGCGCAGCAAATCGTCTTTCACACTTTGCATATCGAGGTCGATGCCGCTCGATGGCTTTGCAACAAATTCAATTGCGCCCAGTTCCAATGCTTTCAGCGTGCTGGCTGCGCCATCTCGCGATTCGGAGCTGACGATGACGATCGGCCGCGGATTCGTGGTCATGATCTGCGCCGTGGCCTGCAAGCCGTCGACGTGCGGCATGTTGATGTCCATGGTGATGACATCGGGCTTCAGAGATTCGGCGAGGGCGACGGCTTCGCGGCCGTCTTTTGCATGGCCGACTACCTGTAGTTGATCGTCGCCGGCGAAAATTGTTTCCAGGACCTTACGCATGAACGCGGAGTCGTCCACGATCAGCACGCGAAACTTTTTGTTTGCGCTGGTGGCCATGGGCGTCTACCCAACCGGTATGGTTGGTCGCGTCTCCGATCCCATGAGTTGTTCCACGGCGGCGATCAGCTGATCTTCCTGCACGGGTTTTGTCAGGAAGGCTGTCGCTCCCTCTTTCATAGCGCGATCTCGATGTTTTGCGCCCGCACGCGAGGTCACAACCATCACGGGGATACGCCGCGTCGTCGGGCTTTGACGCAGTTGGACCATCAGCTCGTAACCGGTCATGCGCGGCATCTCGAGGTCAGTAATCACCAGGTGGCAGCCGTGCTGGGTCACAAGTTCCGCTGCTTCCATGCCGTCGGCGGCCAGCTTCACGCGGTAACCATTCTTTTCCAACATTCGGCCGACGAATTTGCGCACGCTGATCGAGTCGTCGGCGACCACAATGAGACGCTCTTGCTCGACGCGGTCGATTGCTTCTGCAGGAATTGTGCCGCGTGCCACAGCCGCCGAACCGGGTGCGAAGATGCGCGCTGCGCTGGCGCTGGCTTGCAGCGGCCGGCGATCCGTCGGTTCATTCGCAACCATGCGATTCAAATCGATCAAAAGGATAAGGCTGCCGTCCGGCGCGATCGTCGTGCCGGGGAACAGTTTCACGCGGCGCAGGTATTCGCCGAGGTTTTTGATGACGATTTCGTCTTTGCCGAGCACTTCTTCGACGACGAGGCCAATCTGGCGATTGCCCGCATTGGCAACGACCATGCGGAAGTAACCGTTGACGGGTTCGAGCGGAGGCAAGCCGAGATAGGTGTCGAGCCGCACCACTTCTGTTACGACATCGCGAACCTTGGTGAGCAGCTTGCCGCCCACGTCTTCAATCTCATCCGCGCGCAGACGCCGGATTTCTTCGACGACGGCGAGCGGGAGGGCAAAATTCGTCACGCCACAGCGTACAAAGAGGGCAGGCGAAATGATCAGAGTCAGCGGCACTTTGAGCGTGAACTTCGTGCCTTGCCCGCTGACGCTCTGAATGTCGATTTCGCCGTTCAGCGCATTTAGGTTCGCGCGCACCACGTCCAGGCCAACGCCGCGGCCAGCGAGCTCGGTCTTAACGGGAGCGGTGGTGAAGCCGGGATGGAAGAGCATTTCGCGAAGGTCGCGTTCCGTCAGGCGATCAGCCGTTTCCGGGGAAACAAGTCCGCGCTCGATCGCGCTCAGTTTGACGCGTTCGTAATCGATGCCACGGCCGTCGTCCTCTACTTCAATGTAAATATGGTTGCCGCGGTGATAGGCGCGCAACGAAACTTTGCCCAGTTCCGACTTGCCTAGTGTGATGCGATCCTCGGGCCGCTCGATTCCGTGGGCCACGGAATTGCGCACCAGGTGCACAAGCGGATCGGAAATCTGCTGAATAATGTTATTGTCGAGTTCTGTTTCGCTGCCGGAAAGGTCGAGATCCACTTGCTTGCCAGCGGATTTCGCTGCATCGCGCACTGCCCGAGACAGTCTCGAATAGAGCGTGCCAATCGGCACCATGCGGGCCGCGGTGATTTCATCCTGAAGATGGTGCGCAAGTTTTGTAAACTCGTCGATGTCGCCTTCCACCCGCCCGATGAACCCCTCAAGCTGCGAGAGCACTTCGTTGACGTCCGCGGAGATTTCCGCCATCGAGCGCGAAAGAATATTGAAGTCGTCGTACCGGTCCATTTCCAGTTCGCTGAAATCCGACCAGAACGAGGTGTCGCCAGAAGCCGCGTTCGTAAGCGTTTGGCGGGCCGTTGAAGGGCTCCAAGGGCCGGTCTGCCGCGTGGAACTGATGCGATTGAACTCGTACTTCTCCTGAAACTCTCCGACTTTTCCTTGCAGACGTTCCTTCGAAAAACTCAGCGTATCGACGAGCTTCTCGAGTTCGGCAACGCGCCCAACCATTCGCGTACGGTTGATCACCAGTTCGCCGACTGTGTTCATCATGCGGTCAAGCCGCGATAGCGCGATGCGCACGGATTTTGCGGCTGCCGCCGGGCTCGCCGGTTTTGCGGCTTTCTTTGCAGGCGTAGCTGTCGAAGCGGCTTCCTCCGGTCCCTCGGATTGAATCTGTTCGCCGCCCACAGCTGCCGCGGCAGTCTCCGAATCTTCCACTTCTACCGGCGCGAATTCCGCAATTCGCCCAAGCAGAGAATCCACACCCGCGCGCATGCTCTTTTCATCGGCCCACTGCCGATGCAGGGTTTTCTTGAGCACGTCCACCGATTCGAGGCAGATGTCGACAACGGCTGGCGATGGCTCGAGTTCGCCGTCGCGCAGGCGCCCGATCAGGTCTTCCACCCGGTGGGCAATCGCTCCGAGCCTGCTCAGTCCGACCTGCGCCGCGGATCCCTTCACGGTGTGAATCGCTCGAAACAGTTTGTTGATCTCTTCCGGATTGTTGTTACCTTCGAGCGAAATCAGGCAATCACTGACGACCTGCAAGTGTTCTTCGGCTTCCGGCTGAAAGAATTCCAGAATCTCGTCTGACACTTCGTCGTCAGAAGGCAGCGCGTCGAAATACGAACCAGTTGCCGCGGAGACGACCGTCTCCTTAGCGGAAGTCTTGGCGGCTTCGGCGTACGTCTGCGACTGAGGATAATTCAGCGGCGGCGGTTCCGTCGGAAACGCGAAGCGATAGCGTTCTTTAAAAGCAGCGATGTCATCGACGCTTTCCTTGCCCGTATCGCTGATTTCTAGGAGATCCGTTTCCAGCAGGGAAATGCCGTCTGACAAGAATTCTGTCAGTGGTCCGTGCAGGTCATCACCGAGCGGAGCATTTAACGCGTACTGGAACACGTGAGCGAGCTTTGCGCCAATTTCGGAAAACCGTGGAAATCCATAACTCGCCGAAGTTCCGCTCAACGTATGCGCCGAAATATACAGCCGCTCGAGGTCTTCCCGTCGAGGCGAAATCTCCTGCAATACGCTGACGTACTCCCGCAAATACTGCAGGTGCTCCGCCGCTTCCTGAAGGAACATCTCAACGGCTTCGCGGTCCGGCATACTCACGCGCGTCCCTCCGCCACGAGTTCGGGTTTTTGCAGCTCTTCCGCCGTGGGCTTGCGGTACAAGATGCAGTCATTCAGCACGATGGCCTGAAACTTTACGGGCATCTTCGAGATCGATTCGGAATGCCCGAGAAATAAGTAGCCGCCCGGCTCCAGCGTGTCATAAAAGCGCTGCACCAAGGCGCGCCGCCGTTCTTCGGAGAAATAAATCAGGACATTCATGCAGAAAATCATGTCCATCCGGCCGACGTACACCGCCGAGGCCAGATTCATCTGCGCGAACGTGACAAGCTTGCGCAGCCGCGGCTTCACCTGCTGTCCGTTTTGATTTTTTGTGAAGTGCGCGGCCAATTGCTCCTGGCTGACGCTACCCAGACTTCGTCCCGAGTAGACGCCGTGCTCCGCATGCTTCAAGGCGAGTCGCCCCACGTCGGTGGCGAGAATCTCCACATTCCACGAATCCGAAAAGGAAAGCGAATCCGCGATTGTAATTGCAATCGAGTAAGCTTCCTCGCCGGTGGAACAGCCCGCGCTCCAGATTCGCAACGTGCGGGGATTCTTCCAGAACTTCTTCACATGCAGCTCGGGCAGAACCCGCTTTTCGAACGCCTCGTAGACGCTCGGATACCGGAAGAAGCTGGTTTCTTGCGTCAACAGTCCCTCGAGCAAAGCTTCGTACTCGACATTCGATTTCCGCATGGCCCTCAGCAAATCCGTCCCGCGTTCGAGCCCCTTCGCGCGCAAGTGCTCCTTCACGCGCGTCGAGAAAAACCGCGCCCGCGATTCATCAAAACAGATGCCCGTCCGCTCTTCAATCAGCATGCGGATCTCGCTCAACTCATGTTCACTAAGACCGTGCGCCGGTCCCTGCCGTTCGCTCATTACCGTCCCGCTTTAGCTCTGGCTTTTGCCCGAGCTGAGAATCACTGATTACCGCAGAGCGCCGGCTGGGACGGGCCGCTCGGAATCTTCCAAAATATTGCCGGACTTCGACGTCGCGCGGAATTGCGCCAAAGCTTCGTTCAATTGGTCGGAAAGTTTTACAAGCTGGCTAACCGTGGCGACCGTGCCGCGCGTACCTTGTGACGTCTGGCGTGTAATGCTCGAAATAATCTGCATCGCGTGCGCCACACCTTCCGTTCCGCGCACCTGCTGCTTGGAAGCCAGCGAAATTTCTTGAACCAATTCCGCCGACTGGCGCACCACGTTTGAAATGGCGTCCAGTGCACGCCCGGCCTGATCGGCGAGGGTCGCGCCGCCTTCCACTTCCTTCGTGCCTTCTTCCATGACCACGACGGCTTCGTTCGTCTCCGCCTGAATGGCTTTGATGAGTGCCGCAATATCTTTCGTGGCGCTTCGGCTGTGTTCGGCGAGTTTGCGAACCTCGTCGGCAACGACTGCGAAACCGCGTCCGGCTTCACCAGCGCGCGCCGCCTCAATGGCTGCGTTCAACGCCAGCAAGTTGGTCTGTTCCGTGATGTCGTTGATCACGTTGATGATTTCGGAAATTTCGAGAGACCTGTCGCCCAGCGACTTGATCTTCTTTGCGGTTGCTTGCACCGATGCGCGAATACGCTGCATCCCTTCCAGGGTATCCCGCACGGCCCGGTTGCCTTGTTCAGCGGCATCCAAAGCGCGTCGTGCCGCTTCCGCGCTCGCTTCCGCGTTGTTGGAAACCTGTTTCATCGAAACCGTCAGCTCTTCCACGGCGCTCGATGTATTGGTGATTTCCTGATCCTGTTGCGTGGCTCCGGCTTGCATCTCGTCCGCCGCCACAAGAATGTTGTTCGAGCAGGCCGTGACTTCCATAGCCGCCTTGCGGACGCGCTCGAGAACCTTGGTGAAGTTGTCGAGCATATAGTTGATCGAGTCCGCGACGTTGCCCAAAGCGTCGTTGGTGACTTTCCCGCGCAGCGTCAAATCGCCGCGCGCGACCTGGTTGATGACCGTCAGCAATTCCGTGATGCTGCGCTGCAAAGCGTCGTTCGCATCCTGGTTGCTCGTCGCCTTGGAGACTTTCGCCACTGCGCGATTTAAATTCTCCGCGATGTAGCCAAGTTCGTCGCCCGTATTGACTTCCACGCGCGCCCGCGGATCGCCAGCGGCGATGCGCTCGGAAAACTGCGCCAGTTCTTGCACCGGCGTCAGCAATTTGTTCCCCAGCCGCCACGCCATGAAGATGGCCATGCCCAGAGCCAGCAGCACCGCCAGCATCACGGAGCCGCTCGCCCCGCTAGGCAGCGACCCGAAATCGAACAGGGACGCTCCGCCAGATTGCCGTCCGGCGCTGTAAGCCAGGCCCAGCACGGCGAAAAGAATGACGCCATTCATCAGGACCAGCGTCCAGATTGTGGAACTCAGTCGCGATTTCATGCCTTCCTCCAAATCCCTACTGCGATGGCCCCTATCCGCATGCGGCGGGGAACACGCAAACTTACCCGTGAAAAATCAAATGCTCGGTCCGGGAAAGACTTCGAGCATTCTCCTAAGGTCGATTATCAGCGCCAGCCGGTCATCGTGGCGCAGCATTCCGGTGCAGTGCGGCACATTTTCCGGAGCTTGCTCCAGCAAATCCTCGGCATTCACTGAATACGTACCGATCACTTCGTCCGCCGCAATCCCGATACGCAAATCGTCATGCGAACCCTCGCCGCGCAGCGACGCAACCACCACATGCTTTGGCAGCAATCCCGGCCGCCGTCCTTCCGTAATAGCGATATCGATCAGCGGCACAATGGACCCGCGCAAATTGAAAATGCCCGCCAAGTACGCCGGACCAAGCGGCAGCTTCGTTAACAACGGCCAGTCCAAAACTTCCTCTACGTCCAGCACCGGCAAACAAAACCGCTCACGTCCACTCCGGAAAACGCAGTACTGCGATTCCGGAAGCCGCTCTTCCATAGGTCCGAGCGCTTCGAGCAGGTCGTCCGCATCCGCAGGAAGCGGTACCAGGTGAAAGTCTTCGCTCATTGCCGATTCATCCTCAAATCATTCCCTATGCAAATCGCCGTACGGCTCGCAACAACTCTTCCCTCGTAAACGGCTTGGTCACGTACCCATCGGCGCCCTGCTGCGCACCCCAAAACTTGTCGCTTTCCGTGTTTTTCGACGTCACCAAAATCACCGGAATCGCGTTGTAGTCCGAGTGATTCTTCAATTCCCGGCAAACTTGAAAGCCATTCCGCTTGGGCATCACCACGTCCAGCAAGATCACGCTAGGCCGTTCAACCGCAATCGCTTCCTCGACTCGTTCTGGGTCGTTGATACCCACCAGCCGGTAGCCTTCATGCTCAAGAAAGCCCTGGATCAGCTTCACTTGCGCTGGCGAGTCATCGACGATGAGTACTTTTTTCTGCAGCATCGACATCTCCCCATATTTCTCCGCGGACAAGAGGTGCACGTCAGCAGCCAGCCTGAGCGTTACGTCTGCCGCTTTGTCTATTTGGTATAAGAGCCGAGTTTTGAGTGCTTTACAGATTCAGGAGCGCTGTTTAGCGACGGGTTGCCGGGGACGCCGGTTCTGCTTCTGTCTCAGCTTGAGATGTAGTCTCAGCTTCCCTCATCTCGCTCGCCAGTGATGAGAATCTCTGCATGATCTCATTGATTCGCAGCGCCATGCTATGAATCGTCTTAATCTGGGCCAGGGACTGCGAGGAGAGTTGGCCCGGCTCCAAGAGCAGCAGCTCGGCGTTGCCCAGCATCGATGTCAGCGCATTGTTGACGCTGTGCTTCATGTCCATCATGTAGCGGCCCAATGTGGCCTGATGTTCGTTCTTCGCGGCGCGCCGCTCCGACTGTTTGGAAAGCCGAAGTGCTTCCGCGCGACGCAAGGATTCACCAGCAACAAGAAGCAGCGTTTGCGCCCAGTCTTCGCGCAAGGGAATGTGAACCAGCCGCGGGTACCGCGAACGCAGTTGACCAAGCTCGCGGGAATCCGCCGGCACACACAAAATCACAGCGGCAGCTGGCTCCAGAGAACGCAAAATGCCTGGGAGTTTTCCTTCGAGGACCGGCCCAACAACGACGAGATCGTGGGGAGTAGCTTCGTGATCCTTCCAAAGTTCGCTGCTGAGCACGGTGATGCCCGGCGCTTGCCGCTCGGTTTGCCAGCAGGCGGTTAAGAGGCGTGCGAATTCTGGTTCATCCGTCAGAATTAATACGCTAGCGTTTCGCACAGACGACCTGCTCCCAGGGTAATTGCCCGTTATAACCGGCAAAGATTCTGATCGTTTACAGCTTTTCGGCCTCATCTAACGCTGTGAGTAATCTCTTCGTGCTAATGCCCAGGTTTACTGCCGCTTCCGTGTCCTTCGCCTGTTTCGCGATGTCCACACGCTCCTGCAAGCGCGAGACTTCGATTCGCGCGATCGAAAGAGCCTTGTCCATGGATGTCGCGTTTCCTGTTTCCTTGGCGGATTCGACGGCCGCTGTCACCATCGCTCTGGCCACGACTGCCCGGCGCAAGTCTTCCGCCGACGGGCCATCTTCGCTCACGAATGCCGTTACTTCCCACGAGGACAGCAAGATCCGCGCGGCGCCAATCTTCACCGTGGTCATCGAACGCCCGCGCGTTGGCGGGGTGGCGATTAGCTGTTCCCAGATTTTCTCCAGGCAAGTCTCAAAATCAAGCGCCATAGCGGCGACTTGCTTGATCGGACTCTCGGCAGCAGGCTTCTCCACACCTTTCGCGCTTGGTTCAACCGCTGCCACTTCGCGCCCCGGTTTTTTTGCGGGCTCTGCGCCGCGAGGACCGGCAGCCTTCTCGGAAACAGCGGCACCCTGAGGCACTTTTGGCGCGATCTTTTCGAGTGCCTTCTCTACATCCGTGCGCAGACCCAGCAGCTTCTCAAACGTCTGATTTACCGCCCGTTCCGTGTATTCCTTCTGGAACGGCTGTTTCCATTCATCGGCAACCTCTCGAATTTTTGCGAGCGGTTCCTCGGCCGAGAGCCCGAAGTGATGACAATCGATGATGCGCGCGCCCGCGGTTTCGAGCAGCGAAAGACCTGATCGAATCGCAATCAGATCGGCATGCATCAATTCGATAAATGTGCGCCGGAGCAGAAAATTGAACCGCACGAAGGCCAGCAAAGCTGCCGGGTCGTAGAACATCCCGCCCGCGGTCTCTTTCACTTTGCGTCCCTGTTCAATGAAATTGGTCTTCAGGATTTCGCGGAGGCTGCGGAAGGCCCGCAACTTTTCGATCATTTGCTCAAGAGGCTCGCACCATTCCAGCGTCGAATCATCGACATCGCCCAACACCGGTTTCATGACCTGCGCCACGTCGTGAGGTTCAATCTGCTTGTGATAAATCTTTGCCGGAGCACATAGCGCGAAATATTGCACCAACAAGAAGTCCACTTTGTCGCGGTCAATGTTGGTCTTTGACGGTTTTTGAAGATGGCGGTGGATGAGCGCGCACAAGCTGGATTCGTTCGCGTTCAGCGTCGTCGTCTGAAGCAGCTTCCGCAATTCGTGCACGGCGACGCGCTGGTCCATCTCGTCCAGCCAGATTTCCACTTCGTCAAACAGTTCCAGATCCGGCTTTTGCGGCAGATCCGTGTTTTCTTGCACGAAGGGAATCTCGATTTCCAGCTGCTTCGCAAGTGCCAGATAAATTGGGAATACCGAACGATCCTCGGCCCACTTCGCCTGCCGCAAAGTCGCGGGCTTGGGCGTGGCTGGGGTATTGATCGTTGAAGTCGTCTTGTTCACGGCTGTGTCACCCACGCGCAGGGCCCCTGTAAGAACCGGACGGCCACCGCCTTACGTCCTTCGTGATACTGCACGGCAATCACTGTCGCATCCGCCGTGCCCCCGTTCCGATCTCGTTCAATCCTTACGCGGTCATCAAACTCAAGCGGCAAGCTCGAGAGAAAAATCGCATGTTCCGAGCCCCCGAATTCCACGACGGTCGCTTCCCGCAATCGTGTGCTCCCCGCCCGCAGTGAGGTAATCTGCACGGGCACTCGAACGGCCGTAGCGCGCGGAAAGAAGCGAGCTAATCGCTCCGCGCAGCTTTGTTCGTTCGCGGTGAGGGTTACTTCGCTCGATCGTCTCACGTCGCCTCTCACGCCGCCGCAGTACTCTCGTACCAAGGATCGCGTCTCTGTTGCGGGTTGGTACACGGACTCCCGCAAACGCACACAACGTCCCCGCGATGGAGATGCACGCTACACGCCAAAGAAGGGGAAAGCTGGCAGCGCCAGAAATGAAAGAAAGGGAACGACTTAGGATTTTCCTGTGGATGTTGAGTGGCTCACTCGTCTCACGCTGAAACGCCGTTGTCTCAGCCTCACGTTGCTTTTGCGTTTCTCTCGCGTGCTTGAGACGTCATTCCACCTGCTGCGCGGCCTCTTCCGAAGCGTCCTGTGCCTCTCCAGGCCCCGAGCGCAGCGGGATATTGTAGCGCTTCAGCTTCCGATACAACGTTGCCCGGCTGATCCCGAGCATTCGGCCGGCAAGCGCTTTGTCTCCGTTGGCTTGCTCGAATACCCGCAGAATGGTCATCTTCTCCATTTCTGCGAGCGCCGTTGTCGAAAGCGATGCTGCATCCTGCAGCGGGCTGCCGGCCGCCTCCGTTTGCTCGCTACGTATGGCCGGCGGAAGGTCGATCACGTCGATCACCCGGCGGTCGCCCAGCGTAATTGCCCGAGCAATACAGTTTTCGAGCTCCCGGATATTTCCCGGCCACTCGTAGTTCAGCAAACTCTTCATCGCCGCCGTGGTCACCTGCAGGTGCGAATCGGGCGCATAGCGGTCCAGGAAGTGGTGCACCAGCATAGGGATATCCGATCGGCGATCTCGCAGCGCCGGCAGGTGCACCGTGACCACGTTTAGCCGGAAGTAGAGATCCTTCCGAAAAGTCCCGTCTCTGTAAGCCGCTTCGAGGTCGCGGTTCGTTGCCGCAATCACGCGCACATCCACATTCACTTTGGCATTGCTTCCCACGGGCCGAACTTCTTTCTCCTGCAACACGCGCAAGAGCTTGGCCTGCATCTCTAGAGGCAGTTCGCCTATCTCATCCAAGAAAATGGTTCCGCCATTGGCCGCCTGAAAGAGTCCAGCCTTCGTCTTGATGGCCCCCGTGAACGCGCCCTTTTCGTAGCCGAACAGTTCGCTCTCCATCAGCGTCGGCACCAGCGAGCCGCAATCCACCGCGATAAACGGTGTCTTCGCCAGCGCGCCACGGAAGTGAATTGCTCGAGCCACAAGCTCTTTGCCCGTCCCGCTCTCGCCGGAAATCAAGACAGGCGTGCGCGTATCCTTCAGTCGCGAAACCATCCGCAAAACATCCTGAATGTTTGCCGAGGTGCCGATGATCCCATCGAGATTGTCTTCCGTGCTGACGCGCTCGCGCAAAAACTCGTTTTCCGTGACCAGCCGCACCTTTTCGGCCATGCGCTGCAGCAGCAGGCGCATCTTTTCCACGCGGAATGGCTTCTCGATGTAGTCGTAAGCGCCCAATTTCATCGCATCGACTGCCGATTCGATCGAGCCATGCCCGGTCATGATGGCGATTTCCGCCCGTGGCAGAATCAGTCTGGCTTGTTTCAAAAGCTCAACACCGGAAAGCGTGGGTAGCTTCAGATCGGTCAAAATGAGATCCGGAGCGTCAGCATCCAATTTCGCCAGTGCGGCCTCGGCGCTTTCCGCTTCCGTGCAGGAATATCCCAGGGTATTGCCGATGGTCATGCACAGCTTGCGGATGCTCTGCTCGTCGTCCACGACCAGCAAACGGACTTTTAAGTCGTCACTCATGGTTTCCCAAACGTTTTCTCCACAATGGATATTAATTGGTGTACACGGAACGGCTTCTCGATGCAAGGCGTCCCGCTGCGCGCCAGCAGCGCCTGCGTCTCGCTGTTGGCGGTATCCCCGCTGATCAAAATAATCTTCGAGCCCAGCTCCGGCCGGTTTTTCTGGATCCAATCATGCACTTCCGCTCCATTTACCGCTCCCGGCATTCGAATGTCCGAAATGACGCCGCTATACTGACCGCCTGTGAGTTGCTTCAAACCCTCAGCTCCAGAGGACGCGTTCACGACGGTGTAGCCTTTTCGTTCGAGCGCGGCCTTCAGAAATGCAATGACCGACGGTTCGTCCTCTATCAACAGAATCGGCGCAGCCTGCCCAACCGCCGTTTGCAACGTCATCTGCTAGCCTCTTTCGCAGCCATCGCGGGCATCTGTGCCGCAAGGGGAATTCGCACCACAAACGTGCTCCCGCCGCTTTCCGCGTTGTTCCAACACTGAATCTCGCCGCCGTGCGCGCGCACAATCCCATAGCAGATGCTCAGTCCCAGCCCCGTACCCTTGCCTGGTTGTTTCGTCGTGTAAAACGGGTCAAATATATGTTGCGGATCGGCGATCCCCGTCCCGTTGTCCGTGACCACCACTTGCACGCTGCTCTTGGCCCGCTCTGTGCGTATAGAAATGTGTCCGCGCCGCCCCGTTTCTTGCACCGCGTCGTAAGCATTGTTCAGAATATTCAGGAACACCTGCTGAAGCTGCTGTGCGTCCCCCAGAGCCGGTTCCAGCGTTTCGTCGAACTCCTCGGTCACCTCAACGCCATGGCTTGCAAAATCGTAGCTGCGCAGCTTGATCGTCTGGCGCAAAACGGTATTTACCTGCACGGGCTCGCGCTGCACCGGCCGCTGCCGCGCAAAACTCAGCAAATCCTGCACAATATCCTTCGTTCTCTGCGTTTCCTGCAAAATAATCTGCAAATCTTCACGCGCCGAGGCCGGCACATCCGGATTCTCCAGTAACAAGTCCGTAAACCCTAGAATCGCCGCCAGGGGATTGTTCACCTCGTGCGCCACGCCGGAAACCAGTCGCCCAATCGTGGCCATTCTTTCCGAGTGCGCCAGCTTCGCCTGCAGCAGCACCGCATCGGTAATGTCGGTCATCACCACGACCAAATTGTTGACGGCACTCTGCTCATCGCGCATCGGGCTAAGGCTGATGGAAAAATGCCCCATCGATCCATCGCTCCGTCTCACCTGTAATTCGAGGTTCTCCACCTGTTGTCCGTTCGCCGTGGTCTCCAGCGCCGCTTCGAAATCGTTCTGGTGCGACGGTTCCACCCAATCTACAAGACGATGCCCGATCAACTCATTTTCCCGGTACCCCGCTTCGTAACACCGCCGGTTGGCGTAGCTGATCAGGCCCGCCGTATCCAGCACAAGGATCATGCTCTGCGTGGTATTGAGAATCTTCTGGTTGAAGTCGCGCTCGCGCTGCAACTGGGATTGAAACGACTTTTGCTCCGTCACATCCAGCATCAATCCGCGTATCTGCGCGATGCGCCCCTGCGCGTCGCGCACCGCAGTAATGTTTTGCAGAGTGTGAAGCAGCGCGCCGTCTTTTCGCCTGAGCGTCTCTTCATAGTTCCGCAAAACGCCGCGATCGGCTAGCGCCTGCAAGAAACGTTCGCGTGCCGCCGGCGCGGGATAAAGATGCGGGCTCACATCCGAGCGCAGCATCTCCTCGCGCGAAGCGTAGCCCAGCATGCGCACCATGGCGTCGTTCACATCCAAAAATCGGCCGTCTGGCGTCGCAAAGAAAAGCCCTTCTTGAATACTGTCGAACAGCTCCCGGTACTTCCGCTCCGCCTCCCGCCGATCCGTAATGTCCTTCAGGACGTGAATCGTTCGCGTATCGTCCTCCACCACGCCCGGGGCGCGCGATGTCGACACCAAGAAAATGCGCTCCGCTGACGCCGCCACATACTCCTCGCGCGGCCGCTGGGTATCTCGGCAGAAAGGGCAGGGAAGATCGCTCCCCGTTTCCGCAATTTGCCGCAGCCCACTCATCGCTTCGCCCACCAGCGCAACCGGCGGCACGCCGAGGTGCGATGCCAGCGAGCGGTTTGTGCGCAAAATCTTCCAGGCACGATCGTGCACTACGATGTAGTCGCTGATCGCGTCTATATCTTCGACCCACTGCCGCTTCGATTTTTCGAGCTGCGAAAACCGCCTGAAATTTTCCAAAGACAAAGCCGCGTGGCTTGCCAAGGCGTGCAGCAGCTTCTTTTCCTTGGCATCCAGACTTTTTCGCCTCCGCAAGAGGCACAGCATCCCCAGTCGCTCTCCATCGCTCGCGCAAATGGGCACGAAGACCGCGCGCCTCCCCGCTGCGCTTCCTTCCGCCAGCCCGGCCGCTCCAGCGGGCAATGCACGGACAAGCGAGGCAACCCGGCTTTCTCGAGCCGAGGAGATGATCCAGCTCTTAAGCGCGTTGCTCACAACCTTTTCGTTCTCACCCGTCGAATACAGATCCGTTTCTCGCCCGCGAAATACCGCCACTCCGCCCCACGCCGCATCCAGCATGCGCGCCGCGCGCCCCGCAAACCGCTCCAGAAACTCCGGAAGCTGCCGCGACTGTGCCGCGTCAACCGCCAACTCCATCAATTCTTCCGCTTGTTTTGAAGACGGAGGCGCAGTCTTATTTAACCGAGTGGTCAAACGCGAAGTCCGGATAGGTTTCGTTTCGGGCATCAGGGGTTGGGGGTGGACGCGTGTCTCAATTTGAGTTCTGCCGTTCCCTACCACCCTAGCGACTCATCTCATTCTGAGTCAATCGACGTTCTCGGCTGCGTTGCCGAATCGTCCACTCTCTCTGCCGCTTCCTCGTCAACATCGTCTCAGCATGAGACCTCACCACAAACAGATCACGCTAGCTGAGACGCGCTCGCTGTTTTGGCGCGCAGCTCCTCGCATCGAGAAACAGCACTAACCCCTCATTCTACGCCACTTGCCGCCCTTTCCGCTCTCGCGCTATCAAGCGAGCGAGAGCTATCCGCGGTGGCACCCGACGTGCCTTCTCTACCGTGGGGTTTCCCCATTCTTAGGAGGGGTGGTGTCGATGAGATTCGCATGGAAAAGGTTTGTGCGTGGAGCCGCCACGGCTGCCATCGGTCTTTGTTTGGGAACCGGCACGTTGGCGCAGACAGGTTCCACAGACGAAGGAAAGCGCAAGGTCAAGTCCAAGGTCTCTCCCGCATATCCGGAGCTTGCCAGGCGCATGAGCGTCTCCGGCAAGGTGAAGATCGAAGTCGTAATTACGCCAGACGGACGCGTCAAAAGCACTCGTGTGATCGGCGGTCATCCGCTGCTGGTCCAGGCCTGCCAGGATGCCGTGAAGGAATGGAAATTTGCGGCTGCGCCTGAAGAAACCACACAGATCGTCGAATTTGAGTTCAGCGCCGGGGCGAATTAAGGGAATCGCAGAAAACGGCAGGAGCGGTTTAAAGCAAGCCGCGTCGCCGGGGTGAGTGGAGGCATTTTGCAATGACGATTGGGAAAAGGCTTTACTTAGGTTTTGGCGCAATTCTGATCATTCTGGGTCTGCTGTTCATCGTCAACATTGTCGCTGGCTTTAGGGAACAGACTGCCCGCAACGAGGCCTCGGCCGCGGTCGAAAATGTTCGCACCATCGAGGCGGTCCGGTACCAGATCATGTTGAACCGCCACAACATGGACAATTTCCTCCTGAGCGGCGATCCCCGCGACGAAGAAAAGGTCAACAAAGGCTTCAACGACATCAACGACTTGATCAAACGCGGTCAGGCGCAAACCACCAACGAAAGCGTCAAGACTGCCCTCATCCAAGTCGAAGGCACCGAAGCAAGCTGGGGCGACAATTTTGCCAAGCCTCTCCTCGCCAAGCGCCACCAGGTCGATTCCGGTGACGCCACCGTCTCCGACCTTCAAATTTTCTATCTCCAGAAAGATCCTGCATCCTGGCTTACAAAATCCTCGGCCGTCCTCGATCAAACCAGCTCGGACATCAAAAAGTCGTCGGACGAATCCTCGGAGTCGGCCAAACGTGCCAGTTATGTTAGTTTTGGCTTCACTACCTTAGGCACGCTCCTCGCCTGTGTTGTCGGCATCTTCGCGGCTATCAAGACTGCCAAGTCCATCAGCGAGCCGCTCACTCACCTCATCACCGTCGCGCGCGAAATTGGCGATTCCGGCGATCTCGATCAAAACATCGACATTCATCGCAACGACGAAATAGGCGCCCTCGCCACGACCTTCAATAATATGGTCGCCTACTTGAAAGAAATGGCTAATGTTTCCATGTCCGTCGCTGAAGGCGACCTCACCGTCGAAGTCGTGCCTCGCTCCAAGCGCGACACTCTTGGCAATGCATTTCTTCGCATGTCCCACGGCCTTCAGGAACTAGTTCGCACCACGCGCGATTCCGCCGGGCAAGTTTCCGCTGGCTCCAATCAGGTCGCTGGCGCCGCCGACGAATCGGCGAAAGTGAGCGTCCAGGCCTCCTCGGCCATTGAAGAAGTCACCAGCACGATGCACGAGATGAGCATCAACGTGCAAAACGTCGTCAAGAACACACAAGTGCAAGCCTCCAGCGTTGCGGAAACTTCCGCCTCCATCGATCAGATGGTCACCTCCATTCAGCGTGTAGCAGACACCGCAAAAGTCCTTCTCGACATCGCCAATCGTTCGCGCGAAGAAGTCGTCACCGGCATCCAGACCATGGAAAAGGCCACGGACGGCCTCAATCGCACCAACAAGGCCATTCAATCCTCCGCGGAAATCATCAACATTCTTGGCCACCGCGCCGATGACATCGGCAAAATCATCGAAGTGATTGATGACCTCGCCGAGCAAACCAACCTTCTCGCATTGAACGCCGCCATCGAAGCGGCCCGCGCCGGCGAGCACGGCTTGGGTTTCGCTGTCGTCGCCGACGAAGTCCGGAAACTGGCCGAAAAATCCACGCAATCCACAAAGGAAATCGCCGACCTTATCCAGAGCATTCAGCGCGAAGCGCGCCAGGCCGTCGAAAATATGGAGCGTAGCACGCGCATCGTGGAAGAAGGCCTGAGCCTCGGCAACGAGCTCGGCACAGCGTTGCACAAAATTTCCAATGTGGTCACCGAAGTTTACAAGTTCTCCCAGGAAATCGGCGCCGCCACCAACGAACAGTCCGTCGGCTCCTCGCAAATCGCCAAGGCCACCAGCCGCCTCACGGAAATCACACAGGAAATCAACTCAGCGGTCGAAGAACAAGCTTCCGGCGCGCAAGCCGTCGTTCGCGCCATGGATAAGATGCGCGAGCTCGTGCAGCAGTCCGCATCTAGCTCGACCGAGCTCTCCGCCGCTGCCGAGCAGATGCTCAAACTTTCCCGCAATTTGCTCGACAGCATGGACCGTTTTGTCCTCGACCGTTCCGCGCAAGGCCAAAGCCGCGGCCGCCACTCAGACCAAGCCGCTCCGCGCCGCGGGCATCAGAGTTCCAACCGTGAACACGAGTCGGAATACGCCGAGCTCGTACGTTCCTGAGGAGCCGGAGAATCGCTTAATGGAAAAGGACTTACAAATCGTCGGTTTCCGCATCGGAAATGAAACGTACGGCGTGCGTATCGGCGCCGTGCGGGAGATTGTCCGCGTCCCGGAAATCACGGCAGTCCCGAGTGCGCCCGATACCGTCGAAGGCGTCATCAATCTGCGCGGGAAAATCATCCCGGTAATGGATCTTCGCAAAAGGTTTGGCCACACGGAGATCTCCTCGGACAAGAAAAATCGCATTCTGGTCGTGGAGCTCGACAACAAATTGCTCGGTCTCATCGTCAATTCCGCTTCCGAAGTGTTGAAGATTCCGCCATCTGAAATTGAAGCCCCCGGCTCCGTCTTTGCCGACGGTGAGTCCGGATATGTCACCGGAGTCGGCAAACTAAAGGGCCGCCTCATCATCTTGCTGGATATTTCCAAGCTTTTGCATCGGCCGGAGCTCAAACGACTCGAGGAGGCCGCGGAAACCGTCGCCACTGCAAAGTAGCGCTACCCCCGATCGAATCGGGGGCCGCCGAAATGCCGGATCGCCGCTTATTTCATGGGAACGCTAACCGCTCAGATCCAACTTACGGAAGCTGAACTGAAGCTATTGCAGACGCTTGTCTATCAGGAATGCGGCATGTTCTTTGACGAGCGCCGCTCGCACTTCCTGAAAGACCGGCTGCAGCGCCGTCTAAAGGTGTGCCAGCTCGATTCTTTTTACAGCTACTATCGCTTGCTCACCAGCCGCGAAGGCCGCGCCGAGCTCGCCCTGCTTCTCGAAAACCTCACCGTCAACGAAACCAGCTTTTTCCGCAACAAGCCGCAACTCGACCTTTTGCAAAAAACTGTCCTGGAAGATTTGCTTCGCAAGAAGCAGGAACGCCGCGACTGGAATCTTCGCGTATGGAGCGCCGGCTGTTCCGCTGGCCAGGAGCCTTACTCTGTTGCAATTTTGATTTGCGACGCGCTCGCCTACTACTACTTGCGCAACCCGCTTCCTTTCGACATGCCGTCTCCCAAGCCTTTAATTCCTCCACCCTGGAAGCTGGAAATCGTTGCTTCGGACATCAGCTACGCCAGCCTGCGCGTGGGCCAGGAAGGCGTCTACACAGAGCAGCAAATGGAGCCAGTGGATTACACCTGCCGCCTGCGCTACTTTGAAAAATCCGGCGACAAATACGCCATCAAGCCGCAGCTAAAGCAGCTTGTCCAGTTCGATTTCCACAATCTCAAGACTGAATTTTTGCCGCGCCGCAACGACATCATTCTTTGCCGCAACGTGATGATCTATTTCGACGAGGCCGAACAAAAGCGTTTGATCGAAAAGTTCTGGCATTGCTTGAATCCCGGCGGCTACCTTTTTGTGGGCCACGCCGAAAGTCTCTTCGGCCTGACTCAAAAGTTCCGCATGGTTCATGAAAACAATGGCACCGCATACCAACGCGTAGAGGCGAATTCTTGAGCAAGTCTCCCGAAGATCGCAACCCTGAGCTTCGCGCTATCTTTTTTGAGAGCGCGAATGAGCTGCTGCAATCGCTCAACGAGGCAGGGCTCGAGCTCGAGGCCCATCCCGCGGACGAAGAAGTCATTCGCCGCGTCCGCCGCGCTGTTCACACGCTCAAGGGCGACTCGGCCGCGTGCGGCTTTCACAAACTAGGCGAGCTTGCGCACGAACTCGAAGACATTCTTACGCCCCAAGTCGCTCAGAAACACGGTGCTCGTTTCGCCGAGGTCGTCCTTGCTGCTGCCGATTCCTTTGAAGCCATGCTGTCCTCCTACCAGCGCGGCAAAAAGCTTCCGTCTCTTGAAAAGCTCCATGGCTTGATCCGCGGCCTCCTGGTCGATACGGCGGCTCCGGTTCCAGCTGCCGGAACTCCCCAAGCTCCCGCGGCTGTGCCAGCGAGTTTCGCTTGGACCGAATACGAGCAGCTCATGATCTCCGAAGCCGTTCACCGCGGAGAAAAGGTCTACAACGTGGCCCTGCGCATCGATCCTGACAGCCTCATGCGCGCCGCTGCCTTTCAACTCATTCGAAACGTCCTTCACGGCTGTGGCACCTTGATCGCGCTTCGTCCGGAAGACAGCCTGACCGCCGCAACGGTCGAAATTGTCGAGGCCGCGCTTGCCAGCGTTCAGCCCGAAGACACCATCAAAAAGCGCTGCCGCATTCCGAGCATCGTTTCTGACGTGCGGGTCGAACGCGCCACAAGCGCCCAAACACCTGATCACGAACTCCTTGGCGATCTGCTCGACGCCCAGGCTGCACAAGTGGTGGCCAATTCCGCCGATCATGCCGACGCCGCCGACGCTGCCAAAGCCGCATCGGCCGTAGCTACCGTCGCAGAAAGCACTCTGCGCGTGGAAGCCAATCGCATCGATGCCGTCATGAATCTCGTCGGCGAGTTGATCATTGGCAAGTCCATGCTTCACCGCGCACTCGCCGAATTCGATCAGCGCCACGCACGCGATCCCGTTCGCGCGAAGCTCTCGGAAGCGCTCGGATTTCAGTCCCGCGTTCTTGACGAACTCCACAAGTGCGTTCTTAAAATTCGAATGGTGCCCGTCGAGCAACTCTTCCGCCGTTTTCCGCGCGTTGTTCGCGACGTCGCCAAGCAATGTGGCAAGGACGTGGCGCTGGACATCTCTGGGCAGCATACCGATCTGGACAAAAGCATTCTCGACGCCCTCGGGGAGCCACTGATGCATCTTGTGCGCAATGCCGTCGACCACGGCATTGAACCCGCCGATGAACGCCTCACCGCAGGAAAGCCCGCGCGCGGCACCGTCTTTCTCAACGCCTATCATCAAGGCACTCAGGTTGTCATCGAAGTTCGCGACGATGGCCGCGGCATCGATCCTGCACACGTCCGCCAACAAGCTGTCAAGCAGGGAATCGTCAAAGCGGAGGAAGCCGCGCGCCTCACCGACCAGGAAGCGCTCAACCTTATTTTTGAATCTGGTTTCAGCACCGCCGCCGAAGTCACGGAAGTCTCCGGCCGAGGCGTGGGCATGGATGTCGTCCGCAGCGTTTTGGACAAGCTAAAAGGTACAGTCCATATCTCCACGCAAAAGATGCGCGGTACTACGTTTCAGCTGCGCGCCCCGCTGACCCTCGCCAGCATTCAGGCGCTGCTCTTCCGCGTCGGTGGCCGCCTTTTTGCCGTGCCGCTCTCCTCTGTCGTCGAGATCTCTCGAATCCACGAGCAGGAAGTTCATCGCATCGACCAGCGTGAGGTGCTTCGCCTCCGCGATCAAATTCTCACTCTCGTCCGCCTCGAGCACCTCAGCCGGCTTCATTCGATAGACCCCGAGCCTGCTAAAAAGAAGCACTTTGTCATCGTTATCGGCGCCGTTGAAAAACGCTTTGGCCTCGTCGTTGATAGTATGGTTGGAGAGGAAGAGTTGGTCATCAAAGCTTTACCGACCGACATTGTCACCAGCGATCTCGTCAGCGGGGCTTCCATTCTTGGCGACGGCACCGTCGTCCTCATACTGAACGTGCCCGCCGTCCTTTCGCGTCTCTCTCGGGCCGTTCCGCTCGGAGCCATCGCATGAGCGCCCGCATCCGAGTCCTCGTCGTCGACGATTCCGCCCTCATGCGGAAACTCATTCCCGCGGTCCTCGCCCGCGACCCTTCCATCGAGGTCGTCGGCACCGCCATGGACGGCGCTTTCGCTCTGAAAAAAATCGAAGAGCTGCATCCCGATGTCGTCACCCTCGACCTCGAAATGCCGCGCATGGACGGCATGGAAACTCTCCGTCTGATCATGCGCCGTGCTCCGATGCCGGTCGTTCTTTTCAGCACCCATTCAAAAGAGGGCGGATATGCCACTCTCAAAGCCCTCGCGCTCGGCGCCATCGATTTTGTGCAGAAGCCCCAGGACGCCGCTGCTGGCCACCTCGATTCCATCGCCGACCAGCTGATCGAGAAAATTAAAGTCGCGAAGCGCGCCGCCGGACGCAAATTGCCCGCCGCCGTCGTTTCCGATGATCCCCCAAAGGGGAAAAAGAAACAGCATTCCGCGATCGCGCCGAATCGCATCGTCGCCATCGGCATTTCAACCGGCGGGCCGAACGCTCTGCAATACGTTCTCTCGCAGATCCCTGGCGATTTTCCGGCAAGCATCCTCATCGTCCAACACATGCCCGAAGGCTTTACGGAAATGTTCGCAAAGCGGCTTGACGAGTGTTGCGCTCTCGAAGTGCAGGAAGCTCGTTCCGGCGATCTCCTCATTGCTGGCCGCGTTTTGATCTGCCCCGGCAACCGCCACATCATGGTTCGCCGCATGCCGCGTGGTGACATGGCCGTCCTATCCGACGGCACGCCGGTGAACGGCCACCGTCCATCGGCCGATGTCCTCTTTCATTCTGTCGCCCAGCAATTTGGTCCCACCGCGGTCGGTCTCTTGATGACCGGCATGGGCGAAGACGGCGCCGAAGGTCTGGGTGCGCTCAAAGCGGCCGGTGGCGTGACCATAGCTCAAAGCGAAGACACCTGCGTGGTCAGCGGCATGCCCCGAGCCGCCATCTCCAAGGGCTACGCCGACAAAGTGATTCCACTGGAAGGTATCGCCGCATACTTGATTCAAAACTACGGCGGCGATCGCTCCAACTCAGAAAAATTCGACAAGAACGAGAATAACGACAAGAACGAGAAATCGGAAAGGACACCCGTTTCTTCCCATCGCACTTGACACCGTGCCGGGAGAAGGAGAAGGCCATGCAACAATTTGCCGCTCTGTTACGGAAAGACAATCAACCTGTTCGCTACCTGGTGGTGGACGACTCCGTCTTCGCTCGCAAGAACATCATCAAGATGATTGAGATGTTCGGCGGCGAAGTCGCCGGAGAAGCTGGCGACGGCCTCACCGCCATCGCGGAGTTCAATCGCACCAAGCCTGACATCGTGCTCATGGACATCACCATGCCGCAGATGGAAGGCATCGAGGCCGTCGAGCGCATCGTCCGCCAGCATGGCGAAGCGCGCATCGTCATGGTCTCTTCGGTGGGCTACCAGGAGAACATCCTGGCCGCGCTCCAGAAGGGCGCGAAACACTTCGTGCAAAAACCCGTCAAGCCCGAAGTCCTTTACGAAATTCTCCGTTATGTTCTCAGTGACGATCCTAACGCCGCAGGCGCGCCCGTCGCCTTCGCAGGAGAGCACCGCGCATGAGAATGGAACTCATCCAGCCGTTCATTAATGCCGCCGACGCCGTCTTCGCCGAATCGCTCCAGGCGCCGACGAAAATCCTCGACCTCTCGATGGACGAAAACACCTATCGCCGCAAAGGCGTTGCCGCGCTCATCGCCATCAAAGGCGACATCGAAGGCCGCGTCATCCTTGATCTTTCACCCGAAGTCGCGATGAAGGTTGCCAGCCATCTCGCCGGCGAAGAAGTTCCCAGCAGCGATCAGGTAATTCGCGAAACGGTCTGCGAACTCGCGAACATGGTGATTGGTAACTCGGTTACTCTTCTCAACGACCAGGGGTTCCGCTTCAAAGTTTTCCCACCCGAGATTCACATGAACGAAGAAGGCCTCTCCGGCAGTGCCGACACCGAAGCCATGGTTATCGCCATCGAAACGCCCTGTGGCCACGCGTATCTGAACATCTCAATGCATTACCTCCACCGCCGTCGCCACGAACGCGACATCGCCAACGTGATGGATTGATCCGGTAGGGGCAGTTTACCCTGAGCTTCGAAGGGCCATGCCCGTCTTTGCCGCGGATCTATTCTTCAGCACGTTCTAAGCGCACGGCGCTTTTGTTTTTTGTTTTTCTATTGGGGACGTTACAGAAACCGCCACGGCTTCACAAACCCTTCCAACTACAATTAAAACTCCGATTTAATCCGCCGAATCACTAGGCGGCCGAATATAAGCCGCTCCATGCCGGTACAAGCCTGCGGCCGGAATCGCTTGGGAAAACACAATCCGTATAGGCACAAAAATCGCACCGCTCCCAGGCGTAAATGGCACCGCCACCTCGACGCGCGATCCCTCCGGATACTCGTTCCGGCTCCGGAAACTCAATCCGCCCTTCGACAAATCCTCGCAAACCGCCACTTCCTCCTGAAATCCGCGCCTCCTAATGCACGCCAAGACCCGCGCCTTCACCCGCGTCCGGTTCCGCCGCGGAATTACGCGCTCTTCTACCGTCAATTGATTTGCCGCACCTTTTTCCTGCGCCTTGATTTCCGCCTGCGCCTCAATCCAGATCGAAGGAGTGTCGCAATGTTTGCAAAGCCGCGCGACGCATTTCCGCACTTCAAACGATTTCAGCTCCAGCTCATTCAAATAAACCACTTCGCGCCGTTGGCAAAAACCGCATTCCATCAAGAGCCGCGCCAGTGCCTCATCCGCCTTATACGGAGCAGGGAAGTCGATATCCCAGAAATCCGCCCTCGGTTCCGTGATCTGAATCGCGTACAAAAATCCGTCCGGCTCCTGGTCGATCTCCGCCATCACGCGGGCCCGCGTCGTCTTTACAAGGTCGCCTTCCATCCGCCGCAGCGTAATCTCTTGTCCCGCCGTCAGTTTCTCGTTTAGGCGCAACACTCCGCCATTGCGGCTGACCAACAGCGTCTCCGCGATGCGCTTCACCGGTTCGCCAGCGCTGGTCGTCCACGACGCCTCTACCGGCATCCGGAAATTCACGCGGTCGCTCTGCCGCAGTCCGTCGCTTCGCATTGTGTCGCTTAGCATGAAGTAATTCTTCCTTACCAGACTAACATCCTCTTCCCAAGCCCTCCCGCCCGCGTCATCTCCCTTTGTCGTACCAACTAATATCTTGCGCTGCGCCCGTCTCCGTCTGCCTCTGCGCCCCAAACGCTGCAATGCCATGCCATTCGCAGGCTCGCGATACATCGCGTCTTCGGGCATCACCCTGTTGCCTTTTTCGCTCTCCTTCTCCTCACATTTCCCCTATTTTCGGAGTTCTCTGGCACCCTTATTCGATAAAGGGGAACGCTCCGACAGTCACTCCTGACTTTCATTTCCCCGATTTAACTGACAGTGGGCAACGTTATCACCATGAACGATCGAACGGCCGATGGGGTGTCGCACAAAGTTAGCCTGCGAGACCGCCGTTACGCTATTCGCTACCCTTTTGCTGCCGACGCCGAAGTCCTCGACCTCGAATCCGGCGCCCGCTGCGATGGCATCACCTCTGACCTCTCTCTCGGCGGCTGCTTCGTCTGCACCAGCAAGCCCTTGGCCGTCAAATCCCGCGCCCGTGTCACGCTCACTCGCAAAGGCGAATCCGTCCAGGCCCTGGCCATGGTCCGCATCGTGAAACCCCGCATTGGCATGGGCCTCGAATTCCTCGACATCGAATCATCCTCCAATTCCATCCTGAACCGCTGGCTAGACCAACTCCGCCGTGAACGCTAAGGACTCCCGGCGGTTACCAACGGCCTCTGATCTGGCTACCTCTAGAAGCCCTTCCACGCCCTTCCATTACTGAACTATGAAAATTAGCGAATGAGGGTTGACTTCGGTAATCCAGCGCTTAACATCGTGCGCACTGTCTTCGGGCTCGATTCGGAGACCGTGTAAGGGGTGTGTTCAATGATCCGAAAATTAACTGCAGGTTTGTTCGTGGGTTCCGTTGCTTTGCTTTTGTCTCCTGGGTTCAGTTCGGCCCAGCAGGCGGTCGGCCCCGTGTCCAAGGGGCACGTCATGATCCCCAAATCCAGCATTGCCGAACCCGGCGACGCTGGAGTCAAGGCTCATACGCATCTCCACATTTTCGTTCCACCCGTTGGAATGAACTTCGGTCCTGCCGCCCGGCCCAACGAACTGGAGCCGTTCCCAGGTGCATTCTTTGAGACTCCCGCTTCTCTGGGCTGTATCTATCACCTTGTTCATCGCGAGGTCCCAGGCTGCAATCCCGACGTCACCACCGAGAATCCCAACGCTGGCAAGGGTGCGGGCGCTATCGCTCTCATCGAGGGTTTTGACGATCCCACGGCTGCCGCGGACCTTGCGATATTCTCCGCGCAATTTGGGCTTCCACCTGCGAATCTGACCGTGACGTACCTCACCGGTACGGAGCCTGGGCTCGATCCCACCGGCGGGTTTCACCTTGAGACTGCCTTGGACCTTCAATGGGCTCATGCTATGGCTCCGCAAGCCAAGCTGTTTCTGATCGAAGCCCCCAACAACGGCCTCGTTAACTTATTTAATGCTGCTCAGCTTGGCGCCAGTTTGGTAGCAGCCGCTGGCGGCGGCGAAGTTTCTATGAGCTTCGGCACAGGCGAATTCGGCCTCGAAACTGATTTCGACCCCTTTTTCGTTTTCCCTGGCGTCGTCTTCTTTGCTTCGTCGGGCGATAGCCCCGGCACCGAATATCCGAGCGTTTCTCCGAACGTCGTCTCGGCAGGCGGCACGAGTATTTCGCGCAGCCCGAACACGGGTAACTTCATTATTGAGAATACTTGGCAGGACGCCGGCGGCGGCTCCAGTCTGGTTGAGCCTCGACCTGCGTTCCAGGACGGCGTCCGCTTTATCGTCGGTAATTCTCGTGGCACGCCGGACCTTTCTTTCGACGCCAACCCGGCAACGGGCGTGTGGGTCTGGGATAGCAATCCGGTTTTTGGAACTGGCTGGTTCGTCGTCGGTGGCACCAGCGTTTCCGCACCCTCGTTGGCTGGCATCGTCAATGCCGCCGGCAGTTTCAGCGGCTCCAGCCAAGCTGAAAACGCCATGCTCTACAACCACATCTTCGGCGGTTCCTTCAACGACATCGTCTACGGCACGTGCGGCGAACACGCCGTCTTTGCCTTTCTCGGCTACGACGCCTGCACCGGCATCGGCACACCCGATAGCCTTCGCAATAAATAACCGGTACGAGGCTGAGGTCGCTCCTCAGTTTTGGCTGATTCTCCGATGGCGAGGGCTCTCTTCAGAGAGCCCTTCGCTTTTTCGGCGATCCATCTGGTAACCTCAGCTGAGGAACATGCCGCTCGTTTCCATCACGCGCCTTCGCGTGCGCTCCTGGCGTTTTCTCCCCATGTTCTTTTTCTATGCCTTGCGATCCACGCGGCAGGCCTCGCGCTCCGACGGCAATCTCGCCACGAGGCTGCTTCGCGACCGCCGCCGCACCTTCTGGACTGCAACTCTCTGGACCTCTGAAGTGGACATGAAGCGATTCATGGTCGCCGGAGCCCACGGCCGTGCCATGCGCAAACTAATTCGCTGGTGCGATGAAGCCGCCTTGGTTCATTGGACACAGGAAAACGCGAGTCTTCCGTCTTGGCCCGAAGCCCACGCTCGATTGCAAGCCGAAGGTAGACGGTCCAAAGTGAATCACCCGTCTCCCACGCATATGGCGCACCGATTTCCCGATCCGCACGTTGGACGCGGAGGAGAAATAAACTTCAAATAGCCTGCATCCGTCCTCGCCTGCACCTTTTTTCATGTCACCACTTGCTCCAACAACTGTTCAATCGCTCGATGCGCCTCAAGGATCGAGTAGCGGTGATCCATCGCTCCAGCCAGATCCGTGTTCGCGAAAGCGATTCGTCCAAAGGGCGCGTTCCGCAACACCTCTCGCGGCGCCGGCTTGCTATCGTTCCCAAAGAAAAATCCCGGCTGCGGATTGAGATACGCATGACCCCAGCGATTCAAAACAATTCCCGCGATGTCGCGCTCTGCATCAAAACCTGCGCCCGCAAACATTTCCGTGAACTGCTGCCGGATTCGCCGCTCATACTCGCGGAACGATGTGGTGAGCATCTCGCCGCGCCCGCGATGTCCCTGGTCTTCGGTCGAGAAGCCGGGATAGGAGTAAAGAACTTTCAACGTCAAAACAATCGGCGCATCTGGATTGATCGCGGGGTCGATGCCGCCGCACACGGCCACTCTGCGGACGTCCAAATAATTTCCCACGCCTTCAAACCACCTGCATCCTGTGATTCCCATTTTTTGCAGAAACCGCCAGTTGCGCACCGCAACATTCGCCATCATGCAGGGCGAACGGTAAAACTGCGCATAGGCCTTTCGCTGTGCTTCGGGCAAATCCTTGATGATGTGTTTCGTTGTCCAGCTTCCACCAGCCATCACCGCCGAGCGAGCCTTCACTCGGAAGACTTTTCCGTCCTTAGCGTAAGCGATCGATAGGGAACCGGCCTTCGCCGGATCGCCGTTATGCTTCACGGAAACCGCTGTCGCGGAAAGCCTCACCCGGACTCTCTGCCCGGGTGTATCGAGCGCCGCGAAATTGACCGTGCCGCGGCTTACTCCTTCAACGGTTGCCGGCCCATCCATCGAGGGAGGAAGGAGCGCCTTCATCATGAGCCGCGCGATCGTGGTATTTCCGCCGGGGAACATTTGCACTGAATCGCCCGCCCCGTCGTCCCACGGATGCAGCAAATCTGCAGCGTACTCCGAGAAGGCAGAAAGCGCATCGGGCCCGAGTCCAGAACCGCCGCCCTCGACGGGCGAAAGAAAGGTCCGAATCGTCTCGCGACTCAATCCATAGCGCTCCATCATGTGCTGTTCGAGCGAAATCGCATCCAGTCCTCGCGAAATTTCATCACCTTCGTAGCGCGGTGGATCGAATTTCGACTCGTCTGCCGCCGCTCCGGAAAACCATCGCAGCAATTCGCGCCGCGCAGCCGGCGAAAGGGGCGCGCCTTCCATCTTTTTTCCAACCGGGTCAATGAACCACATCCCTGGTTTTTGTCCAAACTTCGTGCCAAACCAGAGGCCGTACTGCCCCCGGCTCAATCCCGCCGAATCATAAGGTGTGTGGCTCAGCGCCATCTCGGGTCCCGAGCCGGACCACTTTTGGTACGTCAGCTTGGGAGCGTGCAGCCCAATGGAATCGTAAAATCGCGCAATGAAACTGTACGGGTAGGGAACCAGATAAATTGCCGAACCTTGATGCGCTACAAGTTTCTTTCCATCCACCTCAAACTCGTTTTGTTTGGCCTCACCTCCGAAAATCGGATGATTCTCCAGAATGAGGCACGTCTTGTCTGGCCCGCCCGGCCGTTGACCAGTTTTCCTGGTAAAGAATAGCGCCGCAGCCAGGCCGCTGATTCCTCCTCCCACAACGGCGCAGTCGTAGGTTTCCCCCGTCTCGATGGTGTCCGCAGGCAGCGGGTCAAACGCGCCGTCGCGCATTTTGTGGCCAGCCTCCATCACCTCATAGGTATTTCCATTCGAGCGGCTGTACTCGCCGACGCCTCCATATCCCGTCCAATCCTCTTTCGCGTCAGCAGCTCCAGAGCCGCTTCCCATCGAAAGAAGCTGGGCCGGATTCCATCCGTTGAGCAGGCTCGCGCCCGACGCCAAAAGCGTCGAACCGAGAAAATCCCGCCGCGTTATGGAAGCGTCCATTCCGATTCGGCGATCACCTGGCGCTGTTTTATTCTTGTCCGTCATGAAGCGTTCACCCAAGAATCAAGGCCGCGTGTCGAGTGGATGTTTGCTCTTCTCGTAAAATTCGTTTTGAATCTTCAGGCTCTGCTCATCCGCCTTCGCCGCGCGAATGGCTTCAATAATGGCCTCGATCCAATTCTTCATGTTCCATTCGCCCAGCTCCTTTGTCGCGACGGAACCGTCGCCGGAATAGTGATTTGGAAATCGTGCGTACCACCAGATTCCGGTATACACGTCTTCCGGCAAATTCACGCGTTTCTGGTCCGTCCCAGTTTCGCTCGCCGCGCGATCCAAATGCACCAGGTCGGGGCGCGAGACCATGGTGTTCGAGGTTTCATTTTCCCCGGCGTGGTAGTCAATCCCGGTGGATTTCTTCGCCGGTCCGCCAGGCGTGCTTCGTTCTCCGACGATCACATAAACAACGTAGTCGTGTGGCTTATCCATCTGCGATTGCGCAAAAAGAGGGAGCAGGTATTCGTTGCCGCCGTGGCCATTTACGATAAGGATTTTCTTGCACCCGTTGCGGGCCATCTCGTCGGTTGTTTCCTGCAGCAATTTCAGCTGCAGGTCGAGACTGTACGCCACGGTTCCCGGCTCATGCTTCGCTTCAAAGATCTGTCCGAAATAATATTCCGGAAAAACAATGGCGTATTCCTGCCCCACCGCCTGCAGCGAAGCGTATCGCACGTTCAACAAATCCGTTCCCAACGGCAAATGCGGTCCGTGTTTCTCCAAAATGCCGAAGGGCAGCACGCAGGCCCCTTTCGATTGTTCTATGCCACGGCGAAAGTCGGCTGCCGTCAATTCTTCCCACTTTGGGGAGAGCTTCGCCTGGGCCTGTGCGCGCGTCGCCGCAAGCAAGCCCATCGCGCCCATCAATGCAGTCGCAAGCACCAGCGTTCCACGATGAATCATTTTCATCCCTCCCACGTCGCCGCGGATTCTAACGCCGGGATGCGGAAAACGCACTATTAAACCGATTTTATGAAAGGGTTGCGAAATTCCGCCGGCGATGCCGCCGCGGCATTGTTATTTGGTGTAGCCCGGGCCGTACAGAATTTTGCCGGGACGCGCGCCGGTGTGCTTGCCATGGTCGATCACCACCTGGCCGTTCACGATGACGAAATCAATTCCATCCGGCGTGACGTCGGGATGCTCGTAAGTCGAGCGGTCCTGAATCTTGTCATAGTCGAAGATCGTTACGTCGGCCCACATGCCTTCCCGGATCAGGCCGCGGTCGGCGATCCGCATCCGCGTGGCGGGCCACGAAGTCATCTTACGAATCGCGTCTTCAAGCGTCAGTGTGTGCGTCTCGCGCACATAGCGAGCAATCACGCGCGGGAAATTTCCGTAGCTGCGCGGATGAGCCAGTCCGAGAGCGTCATCGCCTCCGGGCACGAGAGCCGATCCGGCGTCGCTGCCAATGCTGGTCCAGGGGAACTTGAGCGCAGTCTCGATGTCTTGTTCGCTCATCATATGATAGATCGCGAGGACCCGGCCGGTTTTCGCCTGCGCTACGAAATCGAAGGCCGTGTCGGCGGGATCTTTGTTCAGCTCCTTTGCGATGTCCGCGATGGAGCGTCCCTGGTATTTAGCGTTGTCCGGATTTTGTGCGTTGACGAGCACCACGTTTTGCCAGCCTCCCGACGCTTCGATGATGTTCCACCAGCCGGGCGAGCCGGAAACCATCTCTTTTTTCAGTCGCGCGCGAATTTCCGGATCGGCGAGTCGCTTGAGGAGCGCGTCCTTTCCGCCATCGTGCGCCCAAGAGGGGATCGTAGCTTCCAGGCCCGTGCCGCCGGCCGTGTAAACGTACAGATCGGCGGCAACGTCCACGCCGCGCGCCCGGGCTGCATCGATGTGGCGGCCGGCTTCCTGCATCAACGTGCCCCAGCCGGGGCTGTATGCGGCTTTGAAATGGAAGACCTCGCCGGGCAAGCCGCCCTTCTCGGAAATTTCGACGAGCTCGTCAACAGATTGCACAAGTTCTTTTCCCTCGCCGCGCATGTGGCTGGCATAAATGCCGCCGTACTTGGCGGCAACTTTGGCCATTTCGATGAGCTCAGGTGTTGCCGCGTAACTGCTCGGTGGATAGATCAACGCGGTGGTCATCCCCATGGCGCCATTTTGCATGGCGGTTTCCATAATGGATTTCATTTTCGCGAGTTCTTCGGGAGTCGGCTGGCGCGAATCGTAGCCAAGCACGGCGATGCGGGCCTGTGTTTCAGAAAAATAGCTGCCCCAGTTCAAACTGATTCCGCTTTTTTCAAGGCCGGTCCAGAATTCGCGGATTTGTTCGGCGGGAACGGGGGTTCCGCCTTCCCCTCCGATGGCGGAAGTGACGCCTTCCATCAATTTGTTTTCAGCGAGGCCGTTCTTCGGCAGCGCGATGCCGGATTGATCCATCATGTCGATCCAGCCGGGAGAAACGTAGCGGCCAGTCGCATCGATTTCCGTGCGGCCGCGGCCGGAGATTTTGCCGAGCCTCACGAAGCGGCCGTCCTTGATGGCCACATCGGCAAAAATGCACGGATTGCCCGCGCCGTCGAGAACGCGGCCGTTGCGAATGACTATGTCGTAGTCATATCGCTCCGCAGGCGCGGACTGAGCGTGAGCCGGCACTGCGAAGACAAAACTGGCTACAGCAACGATAGAGGCGAGAAATCTGTTTCGGTTACGTTGCATGAATTCTCCTCAAATTATTTTCCCCCTCAGCCCGGGGGATAGGCGTCAGCGGTTAGCGCGAATCACTTTTCCGGCGAGAACCCCTGTGGGCTGGCCGTTATCGATGGCCAGCCTTCCGTTGATGAATACGTAGCCCATTCCAATGGAATAGGAGAGCGGTTTGGCGAACGTGGCCGTATCCTCGACTTTCGCGGGATCGAACAGCACGAGGTCGGCAGCCAAACCGGGAGCGATGCGGCCGCGATTCCACAAGTGCAGCTGATTGGCGGGCAGGGAAGTCATTTCGCGGATGGCGGTTTCGAGGCTGATCACTTTTTCCTCTCGCACATACATTGCCAGGATTCGCGGAAACGTTCCGAAGGTCCTTGGATGCGCGTAAGTAGAGGTCAAGGGATTCATGGGTTCCGCATCCGAGCCGATGCTCACAAACGGAGCGCGCAACGCTTGCTGCTTTTGTTCTTCGTTCATGCTCTTGGGATCGACATCGACTCCGCCTTGCTGCACCAAATAGAAGAACGTATCCCAAACGTCGGCGTTTCGAAGCGCGGCGATTTCCTGGACGGATTTTCCTTCGAAGCGCTTTTCCACCTTCGCGGGAACCTGTACGACGAGCACGTTGTCCCAGTTTTTCCCGACATGGTGGTACCAGTTCTCCCAATCCGTTGTCGTCTCAATTTCCTTCTGAAGCTCGGCGCGAACCTTGGGATCGGAGAGAGTAGGCAGGAAAGCGTCCGTTCCATTGGCGTAATGCTTTGGATGAATAAACGATCCAAGACCAATGCCGTTGCGAATGTAAGGATAAATATCCGCGGTAACATCGACGCCGCGATCACGCGCAGATTCGATGAGCGCAAGAGCCTTTGTCATCAGAGGCCAGTTGTCCTGCCCGGCGGCTTTCAGATGATAGATGTGCACAGGGAGGTGAGCCTCTTCGCCGATGCGAATGGTCTCTTGAATGGCCTCGAGCAGTTGTGCACTTTCATTGCGCATGTGCGAGAAGTACACGCCGCTGTAGTGCGCGGCAACTTTTGCGAGCTCAATGATTTCTTCCGTCTTGGCGTACGTGCCAGGAGGATAGATCAGTGCAGTGGAGAGGCCAACGGAGCCGTCCTGCATGGCCTTGGCGACGAGGTCTTTCATTTTGGCTAATTGTTCCGGTGTGGGTGCGCGGTCTTCATCGCCGATGACGACGCGGCGAACCTGGGCGGCGCCGACGTTATGGATGACGTTAATGCCGATGCCTTTTGCATCAAGCATGCGGTTGTACTCCTCGAACGTGGCCCAGGTCGAAATGCTCGCAGGGAGATTCATGTCCTTGATGGTGCGCTGGTCTTGAGGCGCCATGGAGTCGCCTTCGCCGGCCATCATGGTGGTGACGCCTTGGCGCAATTTACTCTGCGCCGTAAGTGGATCCATGAGGAGGGGAAGAGTAGTGCCGCCCATCATGTCGATGAAGCCGGGAGCGAGGACCATTCCGTGCGCATCAATGACGCGTGTGGAAGCATGCTTCGAGAGATTTCCAACTTCAACGATGAGCCCCCCGCGGATACCGACGTCGGCGACATACCAGGGATTGCCAGAACCGTCGATAACGTGCGCGCCGGAGACGACGAGATCGAAGGGGTCCGATTGGGCGAAACTCCGCGGAATTGCCAACAGCATTAAAACGAGAATCAAAAGTGCACTATGCTTCATGGTCTGACCTCAGCTGCAGCTATGCGAATCGCACGCACCACTCTAGTTCACCAACAATATGAGAGCTGAAAAGACAAGAGCGACCACACTCTGCGGCCGCCCTCGTAGGTGGTTAGGAAATGGCTCAACGTTAAAACTCGAATCGAAGCCCGATCTGGCCTTCACGGCCCGGGAGATACTGCAGCGTGGAACCCAAAGCTGGAGTCCCGCCCTGGAGCGTCTGCACCGCAGCCGGATTGTCGCGGTTGAGGAGGTTGAACATTTCGAATAGCGCCTGTGCCTTTACGTGCTCGCCGATATTAAAACGTTTCGCAATGCGCATATCCAAATTAACGAAGGCGGGCGCGGTTTGTGAGTTTCGCGCGAAAAGAGCCCCCTGTCCGGCGAAATCGAGGCCCTGACCATTGAAGAGGCCGTCGCCGTCGAAGTCAGACCCGCCGTTCGCAGGCGAAACGCTGTAGTGAAATCCACTCTGCGCCCGGAAGATCCCGGAAAACTCGAATTTCCAGGGGAGTTGCCAAATGCCGTGCAGCAGGAAAGTATGATTCAGAGAGAGGTCAGAGGGCCCCTTGTCGATGAGGGCGCCGTTGTAATAAGTGCCCGCCTTTGGAACGGGATTGCCTTCGCTGTTGATAAAGGGGCCGTTTGTATTCGTTTGCCCGGTGTTCGCATCGGTTACCGTCGGAACAATTCCCACGTAGCTATCCGAGAGGCCTGCGATGGCGAGGAAGTTTACGCCTTCACCGTTCTGAATCTCGGAAGCCAGCGTGGAATTGAGCACATCGTCATTGGCATGCGTGAAGGTATAGTTCGCCTGGAGAGTGAAGTTGTGCGACATGCGCTTCTCGAAACCGACGGTGAACCCATCGTAAGTTCCCGCGCCCCACGGTCCGTAGCTTTCGATTTTCTTGGGCCCGGTGCCAGGGTCCAGCGTGTTGGCAAAGCCAGGCATGCGGGCTATGAACGCCAGGTTCGTGGCGCGAACGGTGGTGATGTCGGCAATGTCTTTATGATAGTAGTCGAACGTCACGGCCATGCCGGGGCTGATCTCGTGCTGAATTCCGGCGTGATAGTTGAACGTGTGCGGAACCTTGAAGTTCGGGTCCACGGTAATGGGAACCTCTCCGGCCGTGCCTAGGATGCCACCGATGGTGGTGAGATTGCCGAAAGGATCCCAGCTCCAATAGTTCGCGGGCACCGTGATGTTTGCATCCGTGCCGGCCATGTTGGCGATGGCAGCGTCCGCGGCCGCCAGAAATTGATCCGGAGTGTAACCGCTCAGTTGCTGAATATTGCTCATATTGACGAGCGAGTTTGCCGGAATCGGCGCGTGGCCCGGGGCCACCACACTGTTTAGGTAGTCGATGCCGTAAAGAGTGGTGCCTAGACCATTGGGGCAAGAGGCTCCGGCCGTTTGCACTTGCGCTTCGGTCATGGCGTTTGAGACGCAGACGGTGGGGCGGCCCAACGTTTGGAAGAGACTCGTGAGAATAGTGGGGTTTCCGTAAAAAAGGCGCGGGAAGGAGAGCAATCGCTCGCGCTGAATGTTCGCGCCGCCAAAACCGGGAATGTCTCTGGCAACACCTTCGCGGAACTGGTCGTAGAAGACGCCGAAGCTGGCATTTACGACGGTTTTTGGCGTGATGGCCCAGGCCGCGCCGATGCGCGGCGAGAAATCCGTCTTGTTCGGAAATGCAGAATCGTAATCCCAGCGCAATCCGCCGTTGACGGTAATTTTGGAAGTCAGCTTCCAATCGTCCTGAACATACAGGCCGTTGTAGTTGTCGTGGATGCGCACCAGATTGTCCTCGGGCGTTGGCCCTGCTTGCAGCGTGATCAGGTTGATGCCTGAATTGATAGGGCCGAACTCGTTGAAGTCGTCCACGGTGGCGAAAAGCTGAGTAAAGAAGTTGTTCGGCTCCGCTCCGTCCACCTTCGTGTTCTGGAAATCCCAGCCGAACTTGATATTGTGACGGCCGAACTGCTTGCTGAAGTTGTCCCCAGCCGAGAAGTACTTTTGATAGAAAGTGAAGGAGTTATAGCCCGGACCGAAGGAAACCTGTCCGAGATCGCCAAACTCGTGGCCGCTGGTATAGCTGCTAAAAAGATTGAAAAGCGTGTTGGGGATGCCAGCCTGTGGATGCGAAGGGCTGGTGCGCAGAGGGTCGGCACGGTACTGAAAATAGGCGTTAGAAATCCAAGGGTTGGAAGTATCGCCGAGCGTCCAGAGATCGCTTAGTCCGAGCATAAGTGTGCGGCCGTCCAAATTTTCCCGCGTGTCCGGAAGATTCAAGGAAGCCGTCAGAGGCAGATAGTCTGAAATGTGCGTGTTCGTGTAGTTCATCTGCTCGGTCAAACGGTGGCGGCCGAGTATTTCATCAAGCTTCAGGCGCGCGCGCGTGTCATACGTGAGAGAGTTCTTGTTGAAGGGAGCCTCAAAATTGACCAGCGTAGTGGGGATATTGGGGTTAAATACGAAATTGAGATTTCGACTCTCCTGAATGCGCTCCGCCGAGGCGAAGAGGAAAACCTTATCCTTAACGATCGGCCCGCCGAAATAGACGGTGGGATCCCACCGGTTGAGAAACGGTGCGCCGCCGGTTGCTCCCGGAATGTCGTTCGAATCAAAAACGGAGTTGCGGAAAAAAGTAGACACGCCGCCATGCCACTCATTGGTGCCGCTGCGTGTGACAACGTTGATGATACCGCCTGAAGCGTGGCCGAATTCCGCTTTGTACCCGCCCGTGATGACTTGAAACTCAAGAATCGAATCCTGGTTGAACTGTGCCGAAGGACCGCCATTGAAATTGTCGCGATTTGGCAATCCGTCGATCAGGAACAGGGCATTGCCGCTGCGCTCACCGAGGATCGGGGTGGCGTCATCGCCCGCTGGATCGGCTTGACGATTAAGCGAGACGCCCGGCACGAGTTGCAAAAGATCGAGATAGTTTCGGCCGTTGATGGGCATGTCCTCGATTTGCTGCGGAGTGATGGTGCTGCCCGTCGAGGAAGCGGCGGTTTCGAGAATGGGCGTCGCCGAGTCAACGGTGACTGTCTGGTTCAAAGCCCCGACCTTCATGGCGATGTCGAAAGAGAGAGTCCTGTTGAGCGTGACTTCCAGGTTCTTGAACACCTCCGATTGAAAGCCGTCCTTGGAAGCTTTGATATCGTACACGCCGGGCGGCAAAGTCGCGATGCGGTAGGAGCCGTCGGCATCGGTGGTCGCCGTGCGTTCGATCGCGAGCTCGCTGCTCGTCACGCGAACCTGCACGCCGGCAACGGCGAGGCCCTGGTTGTCCCTGACGGTGCCTTCAATCGTCGAAGTCGTCTGCGCCGCGAGATTAACCGCTGATAAAAAAAGAATGAATGCCAGGCTAAAAACGTGAAGCATCGAACGTTTCCAAATCCTCCACGTGCTGGAACATCGCCCCCGGGAATGCGTTTTTTGAATAGCCATAGTCCCCTCCCTCTAACCCCCTTGGAACAGCGTGCGCCGCCACCACGCGATCGCGCAACGTTCAAAAGTCATCGTCATGCAACGAGTGTTGCAGTAGGATAAAAGCCATACATTGCGCGTGAGTCTAGGCGTCGAGAGATTGATTGTCAACTTGTTCTTTCAAATCGCAGTGGAATTCATGGGTGGTGCAACAGATGTTGCATAACTAATGCAGTGAATCAAAAAAAGAAATGATAGCGGCAAAACCCAAAGTGAGGCATCTTGACAGAATGCAACATACGTTGTAATTGCGTCACTGCCGTTTGGGAGCGCTTTTTGGTGCGGCAAAGAAGCTGGGGTCGAAGACCAATGGCTGGGCGAAGAGGCGAGGACACTAGCGATCTCTCGCGTGGGCGAGGCCAATGAAATTGGTGAAGACCGCTCAGAACTCCGATCTGCAAGGTTCGCCCGGGGAAAGCGCTCAGGCGGTAGGGCGGACACCGCTTGAAATCCGTTTTGCGAAGTCGCAAACCAAGCTCAGCATCAGCAGGAAAAAAATGCTGGGGATGATTCTCGAAAATCCGGGAGATACTTTTTTCCTTTCTTCGCGCGAGCTCGCGAAACGATACGACGTGGATGCGGCGACCATCGTTCGCACCATCCAGGCGCTGGGTTACGGCAAATTCGCGGAATTTGCAGCGGACCTGCGGTCGCACTTCATCATGCGCATTACGCCTTACACGGCGCTTAAGGCCGCGTCTCAAGAAAGACGCTCGCTGGCTGATCGTATCCGGCATGGCATAGAGATGGATCTTCGCAACATGCAATCGCTGCGAACGACGCTCGATCCGGAAAGAATCATCGCGCTTTCGAAATTGGTGAAGCGCGCGCGGCGCATCATGGTCGTCGGAATTGACCTAGCCGCCTCGCTGAGCTGGCACCTGGCCTACGGCTTGGTCCATCTGGGATTTCCGGCCGACGCGCCCGTCGGCGGTACGGGCAATGTGCAGCGGAGGGTTCGCACGCTTACATCGAAGGATCTGTTGATCGCGATCAGCTTTGGGCAGTGTTTGCGAGAAACCGTCGAGGCGGCGATGCGCGCAAAAAAGCAGGGTGTTCCGACATTTGGGATTACGGACAGCGAACGGACTCCTATCGCTAGAGTGTGCGACAGCTTTTGTCTCGCTTCGGTAGCCAGCCCGTCGTTTGGCAGCTCTTACGTTGCACCGATGTCGGTCCTGGGAGCGATACTGATTGCCTGCGCGCACACCCAGACTTCGCGGACGCTTGCCTTGCTGCGTCGCAGCGCGGAAGAAGATAGCGCCGACCACCGCTGGTACTGGGTGCCGGAAAATGGCAAGGACTTGGGATAGTCGAAAGGACTGTGGATGAGCGAAGCAACAACATCGGCGGTGAAGCAGGAAATCCAGATTCGGGCCAGGGAAGAGGCCCAAGAAATGAGCGTGTGCGTCGAATTGCAGCAGCGCATCTGGGGATACGCGCCGCTCGATACCGTGCCGGACCAGATTTTTATTGTGGCGAGGAAAACTGGCGGCCAGGTGATGACGGCTTACGATGGAAATACGCCGGTGGGATTTGCGTTAGCGTTTGCGGCGATGCGCGAGGGGCTGACGTACTTGCATTCGCACATGGTCGGAGTCGTCGAAAAATACCAGAACCGCGGCGTGGGCCGGTTGCTGAAGCTGGCACAGCGCGAAGATGCGCTCGAGCGCGGAATCAATCTGATTGAGTGGACGTTTGACCCGCTGCAGCTAAAAAACGCACATTTCAATATCGAGAGGCTCGGCGCGATCGTACGCCACTACATACCGAATCTTTATGGCCGCACTTCCAGTCCGCTGCACGCCGGGCTGCCGACCGACCGTCTTGTAGCAGAATGGTGGGTACGCTCGCAGCGTGTGGAAGATGTGCTCGCTGGCAGGCCACGCGAGGCTAGTCGGGATTGCGAACGCATCGCGGTCCCCGCAGGGATTCGCCAGATCTGCCGGGATGAACCGCTGGCCGCGGAAAAAATTCAAACAAAGGTACGCGACCAATTCGTGGCAAACATTGCCGATGGTCGCGCAGCCGTGGGATTCGAGTTCGACAAAGAGCAGGGGAGCTACCTTCTGGAGCGTTATGAAGATTGAATCCATTACATTACGGGAAGTGCAAATGCGGCTGAAAGCCCCGTTTGAAACCAGCTTTGGCGTGTCGCACCACCGCCGAATCATTCTTGTGGAAGTTGTCGCGGACGGTGTCAGCGGCTGGGGAGAGGTCACGGCCAGCGAAACGCCAGGCTACAACTCGGAGACCACCGATACGGCTTGGCACGTCATCTCCGATTTTGTCGCTCCCGCGCTGATCGGGAAAACGATCGCGGCCGCGTCCGAGTGTCCCGCTCTTCTGGCGGCGATTCGCGGCCACGAAATGGCAAAGAGCGGCGTGGAGAATGCTCTTTGGGACGCGGAAGCGCACATCAAAGGTGTTTCCCTTTCGAAGCTGCTCGGCGGAACGTTCGATGAGATTGCCAGTGGCGTGTCGCTCGGCATTCGCGAGAGCCCGCTGGCGCTCGTGCGCCGGGTCGAAGAAGAACTGAAGAGCGGATACCAGCGCATCAAGCTCAAGATCAAGCCAGGGAAAGATCTCGAATACGTTGCGGCGGTGCGCAAGGAATTTCCAAACATCTTGCTTTCCGTTGACGCCAATTCCGCCTATCGGCTCGAAGACGCCGCTCATTTGCGAAAGCTCGATGAATTCAAGCTGCTGATGATGGAGCAGCCGCTCAACTGGGACGACATTTATGCGCATTCGAAATTACAAGCTCAAATCCAGACCGCGATTTGCCTCGACGAATGCATCAACAATGCTAGGCACGCGCTGACGGCCATCGAACTGAAAGCCTGCCGCATTATCAATGTCAAACTTGGCCGCGTCGGTGGTCACAGCGAAGCGCGTCGCGTCGAGCAAACCTGCCGGACACATTCCATCCCGGTATGGTGCGGCGGAATGCTCGAGACGGGCATCGGAAGGGCTCACAACATAGCCATGTCGACGCTTGCCGGATTTACCCTTCCGGGAGACGTCTCGGCGAGCAAACGCTATTGGAACGAAGACATCATCGAGCCCGAAGTGGATGTGACTTCGAAGGGCACGATTCATGTGCCGAAAACGACTGGCATCGGCTATGCCGTGAGGCGCGACCGGATCGAGCAACTTACTGTGCGGACAAATAATTGGAGCAGTCAGTTGACGGCGGCCTAAGGTCCTGCGTTTTATAACTCCCAGATCCCTTGCGGCCGGGCCTGGCCCCAGAAACGTCAATGCCAATCGGGCAGTTTGCCTGCTATCCTCTACAGTGCATTTCGTTCAAATGGGGTCGAAGTGCATAAACAGTGCGCGCGTGCGTGGGGCAAGTATCGGCGCGCAGCTGCTTACAGTAAGCGATATAGAAGTGATACCGCTCTTTTCAAAGCAAATTGGAAGGAAACGACTATGAAGCGCCTTTTGGCGGTGGCCGTGTGGAGTACGCTTGCGACCTTGGGAGTTTCGGCGCAACGGCTGCCGGAGAATGCCATGCCGGACTCTTACGACTTGAAATTCGAGCCGGACCTTGGGAGCGCGACATTCGCTGGCGACGAGACGATTCACGTTCATCTCGAGAAGGCCACCACTTCTATTGTGCTGAATTCCGCCGAAATCGAGTTTAAGGAAGCGTGGGTTGGAACGGCGGATTTCAAGCAGGCTGCGGCAGTCAGCAAGGATGAGAAAAATGAAACGGCGACACTGACCGTGCCCAGCGCTGTTCCAGCGGGCCCCGCCGAAATTCATATTCGCTTCACTGGGATACTGAACGACAAGCTTCGCGGATTTTATCTCAGCCAGACGGCGCGGCGCCGCTATGCAGTAACGCAGTTTGAAGCAACCGATGCACGGCGCGCCTTTCCATCGTTCGATGAGCCGGCTTACAAAGCGGTCTTTCGCGTCGCTCTCGTGGTGGATAAAGCCGACACTGCGATTTCCAACGGCAAGATCGTTTCGGACACGCCCGGGCCGGGTAGCGGCAAGCACACACTGCAATTCTCCGATTCGCCAAAAATGTCTTCTTACCTCGTGGCCATGATGGTGGGAGACTTTGCGTGCATCACAGGCGGAGCCGACGGGATTCCCATCCGCGTCTGCGCCGTGCCGGAAAAAAAGGATCTGCTCTCCTATGCGCTGCTCTCCGCGGAAAACATTTTGAAGTTTTATGACACCTACTACCAGATAAAGTATCCCTACCAAAAGCTCGACATCATCGCGTTCCCCGATTTCTCCGCGGGAGCGATGGAGAATGTCGCGGCGATCACCTACCGCGAAACTTTGCTCACTATCGACGATAAGAACGCCTCTGTGGACGCGCATCGAGCCGTCGTCGGCGTGCTGGCGCACGAGATGGCGCACATGTGGTTCGGCGACCTGGTGACCATGAAGTGGTGGGACGACATCTGGCTGAACGAAGGATTTGCGACGTGGATGTCTTTCAAGCCGATGAAAGCGTGGAAGCCCGAGTGGCACGACGAGCGCGGCGAAATTCAGGAGACCGGCGCGTCCCTCTCAACGGATTCGATTGCATCCGTTCGCGCGATCCGCACGAAAGCGGAGACTCCGGCAGAGATTTCGACGCTCTTTGACGGCATCGCCTACGGTAAAGCCGCGTCCGTTCTGCGGATGGTGGAAGCGTACGTAGGCCCGGACGTTTTCCAAAAGGGCGCGAATGCCTACTTGGAAAAGCACGCCTACGGAAACGCTACGGCCGAGGATTTTTGGAATCAGATGGCGGCAACCTCCGAAAAGCCGGTAGACCGCATCATGGCGACGTTTACGGAACAATCGGGAGCGCCTCTGATTACGATGAAATCCGCGTGCAGCGAAAGTAGCAGCGGCGGCGGCTTCATGAAAAAGAAGAAAAACAAATCGACGACGCAAGTGACGCTCTCGCAAGAACGTTATTTTGCGGACAGCACGAGGCTCGGCTCGGGCTCGCAGGAGCTTTGGCAGATTCCAGTAAGTCTTCGCCCTGATGGTGCGAAAGATGTGACCTACGTTTTGCTTGCGCAGCGCCAGCAAACATTTGAGCTGCCTGGCTGCTCGCCCTGGGTGTATGCCAACGCCGGCGGCCGCGGTTACTACCGCAGCGATTATGACGCGCCGACGGTTGCAAAGATGAGCGCTGAGTTGGAGACAAGTTTTTCTCCAGAGGAGCGCATCCACTTTTTAAGTGACGAGTGGGCGATGGTGCGAGTGGGTCGCATGAACATCGGAGACTATCTGGACACGCTCGAAAAAATGAAGGGCGAGCGCACGAGAGCGGTGGTGAACGTGATGACGGACCGCTTTGGCGAAATTCATGACAGGGTTGCGTCGGCTGCCGACCGGGCCGCGTTTGAAAAATGGGTGCGCGATTTACTGCAGCCGGTTGCAGCGGAGCTCGGCGAGAATCCCGTGGCCGGTGAGTCAGACGACCGGCGAGCCCTGCGCTCCGATGTTTTCGGAGCGCTCGCCTCGAATGGCCGCGATCCTCAGCTCATGGCAAAGTCACGCCTCCTCGTGGAGCAATACATGCGCGATCCGAATTCCGTCGACGCCGCGCTCGCCGGAAATGCGCTCGTCGTGTCTGCGCTCGACGGCAACGCCGCGCTTTACGATCGCTACGTCGAGCATATGAAGACGGCCAAGACGCCCGAAGAGTATTACAACTATTTTAGCGCTCTCACGCAGTTTCCCAGCACTGGGCTGGCAAAGCGCACGTTCGAACTGGCTTTGAGCCCCGATGTAAGAAATCAAGACTTGTATCAAATCGGCGGTTTGCTGGGGAACGTGGAAGTCCAGGCAGCGGCTTGGGAACTCTTCAAAAGCAACTATCCCGCCATCGCGCAGAAATCCGATGCGTCGCTTTCCGCAGGCTTTGCCGGGTTCGCTGGCTACTTTTGTGACGAAAAGCTAAGGGATGATTCTCAGGATTTTTTCGCATCCCAGAATCTCCCTGGGAGCGAGCGCGTCCTGCAAAACTCGAAGGACAGCGTCAACGCTTGTATCGGCCTGCGATCTCTTCAGCAGGCGAACCTGTCGGCCTTTCTGAGGAAGATGCCGGCAAAGGGTGCGGACCAAGCGAGCCACTGACCCCCGCTAGGGACCGCCTTCGAGGTGTTTATGCGAGTTGCAAGGGCGCAGTCTGGTCTGAGACTCCCCTAGCGTCACCAAATTGCTTGACAATCCTCACTTTGGTCCTTAGTCTCCCCCTGACAAGAATGCAACAAATGTTTCACACGTTCGCGCGCCGGCATTGCCGGTTTCCGGCATTGCTGTGGCTTACGGGCGGGACCAGGAAAAGCGGGAGGCTTTTACGGTGAAAAACTCGATACGTTCGAGAATGTTCTGGCTGGCCTGCGCAGCAGCCTTCTGCTGCGTCGCGCTTTCTGCGCAAGCCCCCAAGGCGACGGACCCAAAGGCGTCGGCCGCTCCTTCCAAACTTGCCGTTTCCGAGGGCTCTTCGCCCGCGGGTCACGATTTGACGGCTGATGATGTGGGCGCCTTTCTCGATGGCTTGATGCCCCAGGAGATTGAACATGCCGACATCGCGGGCGCCGTTGTGGCCGTGGTGAAGGACGGCAAATTGCTCTTCGCCAAGGGCTATGGCTACTCGGACGTCGCGAAAAAAACGCCGATCTCGCCGGAGACCACGCTGTTTCGTCCCGGCTCGATCTCCAAGCTGTTCACGTGGACGGCGGTGATGCAACAGGTCGAGCTCGGCAAACTGGATCTGGATCGCGACGTTAACGACTATCTCGACTTCAAGATTCCTCCCGCCTTCGGAAAACCAATCACGCTGCGCAACATCATGACGCACAGCACAGGCTTCGAAGAGACGGCAAAAGACTTGTTCGTCGGCTCGGCGAGCGATTTGCGACCCAACGGCGAATATCTGCGCGTGCACATGCCCGCCAGGATTTTCCCGCCGGGAACGACTCCCGCTTACTCAAACTATGCAACAACCATGGCGGCCTACATCGTGGAGCGCGTGTCGGGGCAGAACTTCAACGACTACGTTGATGAGCACATCTTCAAGCCGCTGAATATGAAATATGCCACGTTCCGGCAGCCTCTGCCGGAAGCCCTCAAGCCGTTTATGTCCAACGGCTACATTCTCGGCTCGGGTGAACCGAAGCCCTACGAATTTGTCCAGGTTGCGCCCGCTGGTTCGCTCGCTGCGTCCGCGGTGGATATGACGCACTTCATGATCGCGCACCTGCAGAATGGCCGTTACGGCGACGCGCAGATCCTGAAACCTGAAACGGCCATACAAATGCACGCGCGGCAGGAGGGATGGCCGCCGTCGATGAATGCGATGTGCCTCGGATTTTACGAGCAGTGGCGGGACGGGCATCGCAGCATCGGCCACGGCGGCGATACCGTCTCCTTCCATAGCAACTTGCATTTAATTCTGGATGCCAACGCTGGATTCTTTGTGTCCTACAACAGCCCCGGACGGAGCGAGATTGATCCGCGCGGGCTTCTATTCGAGAAGTTCATGGAGCGCTATTTTCCCGCGCCCCCCTTGAATGAGCCAGTGCTCGGGTCCGCGGCGCAGGATGCAGCCAGCGTCGCTGGAACGTACGAGGTCAGCCGAAGATTTGAAACCAACGTCCTCTCGGTCACCACCGTACTTGGAGAAACGAAGGTTACCGTCAATCCAAAAGACAGCACCATTTCGATGGACGACATGAAAGGTCTCAATCAACAGCCGCTGCACTTCCGCGAGATTTCGCCGATGGTATTTCGCGCGGCGGACGGCAACCAGAAAGTTGCTTTTGTCAGCGATGCGACCGGCCGGCGGGTGGCTTATATCGATTATCCGTTCATGGTGTTTCAGCAGGTGAACAATACATTCGACAAGCAGAGCGTGAACTATTTCATTATCGGATTCAGCCTGATCGTCATCGCTCTCACCCTGCTTCTGTGGCCAATTGCAGCGATGATGCGGAAGCATTTCGGAAAGCCGCTCACACTCGATGCCGGTGCGAAGCGGCTGCGGATGCTGGTGCGCTTGGTTTGCATCGGCATTGTTGCGTTTGTTGTGGGGCTGCTCCTCTTTGTCAGCAGAACAAGCAATCCGTCGGGTCTGTCAGAGCGTGGCGATTTTGGGCTGCATCTCCTCCAGGTTCTTGGATTGCTAACTGGCCTGGGAGCGCTGGTGGCCATCTACAGCAGCTTGAAGTCCTGGAGCGATGGGGGCCAATGGTTCTGGTACAAGCTCTGGAACACGTTTCTTGCGCTTGGATGCGTGGGATTTTTCTGGTTCATCTACCACTGGCACTTGCTGAATTTCCATCTCAACTACTAACCGGCCACTAAGAAGCAAGGCCGCCTTCCCGTAGCGAAAGATGTGGGGAGGCGCCTCCAGGAGAAGGGAAAGTTCCGCCTCAATGAGTCATTGCGGGAAGTGTGGCAAGCAGCGCTTTGGCGCCATTCCAAAGAATTTGCACGCCGATGCAGACCAAAAGAAACGACGAGAGCCGCATGATCACGCCCATGGCCGTAGCTCCCAGTGCGCGGGCCAGGCGATCTGAAAAACCGTAGCAGAGGTAGATGCTGATGGCGATGATGACGCAGCCGATGAGCACCGCAAGCAATTCCAACAAGTTCCAGCCCAGACGGTGCGGCACGTTGGCTCCAAGAGTGATGGCGACGGAAATCGAACCAGGGCCGACGGTCAGTGGCAGAGTCAGCGGATAAAACGCATTTCTGAATTCGTCGTGACGAGTGAGCCGTTTCTGGACTTTCCCTTCGCGGCCGTCATCCTCGTCGTCATTGCGGTTCAACATGACCCAGCCCGTGGAAACCACAATGAGCCCGCCGCCGACCTGGACCACCGGAAGCGAAATCCCGAAGAATGTCAGGATGTGTGTTCCGACGAGACAAGAAGAAACAAGAAGAATAAAACTGTTCATGGCGACACGGCGCGACAGGGCGCGGCGGGCGGAAGCCGAATAGTCCTTCGTCAGGGTCAGAAAAATAGGACTGCCTCCCAGCGGATTGACGATGGGAAACAGTGCACTGAGGATGAGGAGTGTACTTTTAGCGGCTTCTAGCAAGCGAGATCTCCGGGACGTGCAGTATAGCCGACGAGCGATACCGCCGTCATAAAACGAAGCAAGCCTTTGATGGGATTGCTGGTGAAAAAGGCGATGAAAAAATGTTCAAAGTTCTTGAGTCAACACGATCTTCACGGTGGTGATGGCCTGACCCACATGGCGTTGCGTATGGTCTGCGATGTGGACCAGCAGTCCGCCGAGCGTGCTAGGCAATTGATTGCGGCCGACTGTTCGCGCGGCCTCCAGATCGGTGTGGGAGAAGTTACAGATGCGCGTGGCGCTGGTTGAGAGAGACGCGGAAAGCTCTGCGAATAGTTCGCTGCGAGTGACGCCGGCGGCGAGTTCGGAATGCAACGCGGCCATCTGCGCTTCGTTCAATGAGGCTCCTTCGGCATAGGTCAGAAGGCGATCCAGGCTTCGGGCAATGTGACGGATATGAAACGAAATGGGCGCGATTTGCGCTGGACGAAGATTGAGATGCTCGTCGGTTAGCTGGCCGCACCAGTGCTGCAAATCTTCGCCGGCAAGCTCCAGAGCATGCAAAACGGCTCGCTGGACCGCGGGAACCGTGGGATGCGTTCCGCGCAACCAGGGTTCGGTAGATGGTTTCTCCGGCATTCGCGATGGCCTTTCCGTCGGAGTGATGCCGGGCTCGACTCTGAGCAATCTCGAAATGCAACCGGGACAGCTTCATTCTGCCACGCGAATTAGGGATTGCAAACGCACCAAAAGACCAGATCTTGAGACACCGGCAGATGAGCCTTGCTCCCGGAGGAGGACGTGCGCTAGAGTCGCGGTTCCACTTCGGGGAAGACCATGGCGACGAAGGAAAAAACGATTCGTAGTGCGCATAGCAGGCCCGGCGAAAAGATAAAGGTCTTGATAACGCGAGACCGCATTCACCGGCGCATCCTGGAGATCGCAAAACAAATTCGCAAGGACTTTCCGGACGAGCCGCTGCTGCTGGTCGGAGTACTGAAAGGCGCGGTGTTCTTTCTGTCCGATCTCGCGCGGGGAATTCCGGGAGAAGTGTCGCTCGATTTTATTGCGGTGTCGAGCTACGGAAAAGACACGAAGACTTCCGGGCAAGTGAGGCTGACAAAAGACCTGGACGCGAGCATCGAGGGCCGGACGGTCATCGTTGTGGAAGATATTTTGGATACCGGGATGACGCTGCAATATCTCTTGCGGATTTTTGAACAGCGCAAGCCGAAACGGTTGCGTGTCGCCGTATTGCTGGATAAACCCGAACGGCGCATCGCCGCGGTGCAAGCCGATTACGTTGGATTCAGCATCCCCAATGAATTCGTGGTCGGTTTTGGTCTGGACTATGCGGAACGGTATCGCAATCTACAGGGAGTCGGAGTGCTCTCGCTGAAGGCCCCGGACAAAGCCGGAAAATCATAGACCTGAATTCATAGACCGGAAAACCATGGAGTTGAGCGGAGCGCAATGTTCCGGCATAGCGTTGGCAGGCCTTCCTCCGTTAAAGCCCAGCAATGATCTCGGACTATTCATTTCGATAGACCAGCCGCAGTCGCTCCGCGGCTGCCTGCTATAATGATCGGCGTTCATGAATCCCGACAACGAACATACAGAAGCGGCGGCCACCGAAACGCCGTCAGCAGAAAAAGCGGAGGTCTCCGCCGAAGTCCTGAGCACACTTGCCGAGATCGGCGAGGAAGTGAATGCTTCGCTCGATCTGGACGAAGTGCTGGCGCGCACCGCGGCGCTCATCAAACGGCACATCGATTATGAAATTTTCGGCGTCCTGATGCTCGAAGGAGACGGCGCATATCTCAAGCACAGATTTTCCATCGGTTACCCCCGCGAGCTTGCGGACAATTTGCGAATTCCGATCGGGCAGGGAATCACCGGGACGGCGGCGGCTACGGGGCATTCGGTGCGCGTCAGCGATGTGTCGAAGGATTCGCGCTACATCAATGCCATTGAAAGCGTGCGGTCCGAGCTGGCGGTGCCGCTGATGCTGCAAGGGAAATGTGTGGGGGTGCTCGATATCCAAAGCAGGCATCTGGATTATTTCACCCGTGATCAGCAAAGCATATTGACGCTTCTGGCTAGCCGCTTGGCCGTGGCCATTGAGAACGCGCGATTGTTTCAACGCGTGCGTGCTCAGGCGGAAACGCTGCTTCTGCTGAATGAGGTTGGGCGCGAGACGAGCTCGATTCTGGACGTCGAGGAATTGCTGCGGCGCGCGGCAGAGCAGATCAAACGCGTGATCGATTACCAGATTTTGAGCATCATGCTGTACGACGAGGATCAGAAAGTATTTCGCCACCGTGTGGACGTAAAGCACGGGCAGCGGGTCCAGGGAAAAATGCGCGTGGCCGCGAGCGAAGGGATTGTAGGAGCAGCTGCGGTGTTGAAGGAGCCAGTCGTCGTTCCGGATGTCACTGTTGACTCGCGGTATTTGATGGTGAATCCGGAGACGCGCTCGGAGCTGGCCATCCCGATGTTGCACAAGGGAAAAGTCATTGGAGTACTGGACCTCGAGAGCCCGCAGCTGAATTATTTTACCGAGGATCACGTACAGACTCTGTCGATTCTGGGAGCGAATCTCGCCGTGTCGCTGGAGAACGCGCGGCTCTACGAGCAAGTGGCACGGGACGAGGCGCGTCTGGAACGCGATCTGCAGGCGGCGAAGCGCATTCAGGGCGCGCTTTTGCGGCCCGTGCCGACAGAGGATTTCGGCTTAGATATCGCAGCGCGATATCTTTCGGCGCGGGAAGTTTGCGGAGACTTGTACGAATTTTTGCGCTACGGACCTCAGCAACTGGGGATTGCCCTCGGCGACGTCAGCGGCAAGGGAACGGCGGCGGCGCTGTATGGCGCGGTGGCGATCGGCATTATGAGAAGTCTTGCGCCGCAGAAGCTTCAGCCTGCGGAAATGCTCAAGCAAATGAACCAGATCGTCGGCGAGCGGCGCATCGAAGGGCGATTTATGACGGCGTGTTTTGCGACCTGGCAGAAAGGCAGAAGCAAGCTCCGTGTGGCAAATGCGGGGCAATCGCAACCGTTGCTGTATAAGGATGGGCGCTGCGACAAGATCGCGCTGACGGGATTTCCATTGGGGATTTTTGAGGAAGTCAGCTACGACGAATGGGGTGTGTCGCTCGACCCTGGCGATGTTCTTGTTTTTCATTCGGACGGGATTGCGGAGACGAGCAACAGCGAAGGGCAGTTTTTTGGAACAGAGAAACTGCGCCTGCTCATTGAGCAGCAGCATGAAGTGAGCGCCACGGAGCTCGCCGATTTGATCTTGCGCGAGGTGGACTGGTTTGCGCAGAGCGCGCCGCTGGCGGATGACCGGACGCTTGTGGTATTGAAGGTGCGATGAGCTCGCAGTCGGCCCATTCGCGTAAGAAATTGACGTTTGTCGATCCGGCCCTATTCACGCCGCAGTTCACATGGAAGAAATCCGCGCACGAAAAGGGTGTCGAGCACGTTTTCTGCGAAGGTGTTGATCTAATCGAGGCGGCGGATTCTTTTGGCACGCCGGCTTACGTTTATAGCCGCGCCGCTTTTTCGGATGCTTACAAAGAATTCGATCGCGGCCTGAACAAAATTCCGCACACGATCTGTTTCGCAGTGAAATCCAACGGGAATCTTTCCATCTTGCAGCATCTGGCCAAGATGGGGAGCGGTTTTGACATTGTTTCGGGCGGCGAGCTCGAACATTTGGGTCATCTTGGCGTTCGGGGCGACCGAATCGTGTTTTCGGGCGTGGGCAAGACGCGTGAGGAGATTCGCGCCGCACTGGAATATTCGCCGGGTGCAAGCTCTCGGCCGAGCAAACGCAGTAAGCAGAACGGGGATGGAATTCTTTTTTTCAACGTGGAGTCCGAAGCAGAGCTCGAGATGTTGCTCGAAGAATCTAAACGTCATATTTTGCGCGGCGGAAAAATTCCTTCTGTCGCGATTCGCGTGAATCCGGATGTTGCAGCGGGCGGCCATCCGCACATAGCTACCGGAAGCCATACTCACAAGTTCGGGCTGGACTGGCCGGAGGCGCGGCGGCTTTATCTTGCTCACAAAGATTCCAAGTATTTGCATTGGAAGGGAATCAGCGCGCACATAGGTTCGCAGATCGTTTCGCTCGACCCGTTTCGCCGCGCGTTTCGGCGGATTGCAGGCTATGTGGCGGAATTGCGCCGCGCGGGTATTGCGTTGGAATACCTGGATCTCGGCGGCGGTTTGGGTGTGCGCTATACCACAGAGAAGATCTCCTCGCGCGTTGCTTACGCGCAGATGGTTGCCGGCCTGGTTCGACCGTTGGGATTGCATCTCCTGCTTGAGCCGGGGCGCTCGATCATCGCCGCTGCCGGCGTTTTGCTCACTAGGGTGATCTACACAAAGCAGAACCGCGGGAAGACATTCGTTGTCGTCGATGCGGCGATGAATGATCTGCTGCGTCCGGCGCTGTACGGAGCGCTCCACCCGATAACGAAGATCGCGCGCGAGGCGGGCGGTAAAAAGATTCCGGCGCAACGCGTGGACATTGTCGGCCCGGTTTGCGAGACGGGGGATTGTTTAATCCACGACTGGCCGCTCGGCGAGGTTCAGCCGGGAGAAGTGCTGGCCATCTGGGCCGCTGGGGCTTACGGAATGACGCAGGCTTCCAACTACAACGCGCGAATGCGGCCGGCCGAAGTCTTGATGGATGGGACTCGCAGCAGGCTGATAAGGCGACGCGAGACGCAGGATGATCTACTGCGAACGGATGTGCTGGCACCTGGGCGACGGTGGCGCGGCTTATAGCCGTTTATGTGTGGACGACACGGACCGGCTTACACGGGCGTGTCGCTTCTGAGTAGTGTCGGGGATGCGCCTTGCGGAATTTTGAGCAATCTATTGATTGGCGGGCGCCGGAGTTGGATGTTCGCGGCGGAAGGCGTCAAAATCTTCCCAGACGCGCTGGACGGTGGCAGCATCAACCGGGTAGGTGGTGGGTGTGGATGGATCCTTCTCGGAGTAAATCTCCAGGACTACGTTGCCGCAGGCTGGGGTTATGGCATCGGCTGCGTACTCATATCCTCCCTGATATGTGGTATCCACGGTCCGGCCGTGCTGATCAACCAAATCGAATTCGCCTCGCGCAGGCTCGATGGGGGTCACCACCTGGCCATTGCAGAGGAGGCGCATGCGCACGAATCCATTCTTAAAGCGAACTTTAAAAAGCACTCCGAACTTGGGCCGAACGCGCACCACCAGGATGGGGTGATAGTCCTGCGCGTCCTCGAGCGCACTCGAGGGAGGCTTGGCCGTTGCGGCTTCTCCACCAGAGCGCTTTGCAGCCTTACGTGCCGCGGCCATCTCCTGCTCATGGCGCAGGAAATAGTTGTACGGAGGCGTGATGAACCATACATGAAATTCGCCAGCCTCCAAGGAGTAAGGCTTGGCGTCAAACTTGTCTTGCAAAAGAAGTGCACGGAGCGCATCGGCGGGATAGAAGTCTGTCGGCTCGACAGGAAGAGAAACCGGGGCCGGGGGCGTGGCTCCAGCGATTTCCTTCCTGGCCTGTTCGACCACAGGACGGACAACTTGCACGGGCACGATGGAAGCCAGATTGCGGAGCTCGCTCGTGGTGATGCCGGCGACTTGCCCATCCAGGGTGAACAGCGGGCCTCCGGAATTTCCAGGATTGATGTTGATGTCGCTATTGATGAAATCTTTTTCAATTTTGCTGACCACGCCGGTGGTGAGGGCTTTCTCGCGGCCCAGTGGATTTCCGATGGTGAAAACGCGCTGGCCGACGGCAAGCTGCGAAGCGGCTTCGTTCACCAGCAGCGGGGCTACGACGCCTTCGCGAAATGCGCGGGGGTCAAACCAAATGACGGCGACATCTTTGTCCGCGTTGGAGGCGATCAGCTTCGCCGGAACCTTGCGCTTATTGTCAAATTGCACGGCGAGATAGCTTGAAGAATTCACGACGTGATTGTTGGTCACCACAAGCCCAGAGGAGTCGACCAGAAAACCCGAACCGGAGCGCGACTCCGAATGAACGGCGACTACGGAATTCTTTAGTTTGTCGAAGAGCGCGGTCAACCCCGCATCGGCAGTGCCGGAGGAAGATTTATTTTCTCCAGAAGAAGAGGGAGTGGAAAGCAAGTCTTCGACTTTGGCATTGTCGTTGGTGAGGTCAATGTGCTGCTCGGTGCCGGCGATCTGGATTTCCAGATTCCATGTATAGCGCTTGCCGCCAAACTCCACCGGCTTGGGCGTAGAGATCGAGTAGTGCCCAGGGGCGAGCGATCGTTCTGCTTTACCATCCAGATCACTCTTGAACTCCGCCGGGGCGTCCGCTGTCCCGACATTGCGAAAGCTGATGATGTAAAAGGGAACGGGCTTCTGATTCAAATCCTTGTCAACAAGCAGGACGCGAACCTTTACGTTCACGGACGAAGTTTGCTGGCTTGCACCGAGGTTCGGACTGAACAGCAGCGAAGCCATGAGCAAATAGAAGTACATGTCATACCTCTCCTACGGCTGAGTGCTAGGACTGCTCGATTTCTTCCTTGGGTTCGAGAGTTGGATTGTAGCTTATCGCTTTGTGGATGTGATGGGTAGAAGGCAATATTCGTGCCAGCAAGAGTGTGGCGAGTCAGAGAGACAGTGCTCGCTATACGTTGCTAACCAGGCGACCGGACAAGAGGCGATTTGTTGATATGGAAATAGCGAGGAAGATCGTCGCTGTGATGTGTCTCTCGATAATCTGAGACCTAGGAGGGCGGCGAAGTTGAAAAAGAAGTTTTCGGGCACTAGTGACTCATAAAGATTTACTCCTCGCGCAGCGCCACAATCGGGTCCACTTTTGATGCGCGGCGTGCCGGCGCCAGGCAGGCCACCAGTGAAGAGACCGCGAGCGCTCCTGCGACCATAGCAAACGTGAAGAAATCGGCCGGGTTTACTCCGAAGAGCAGGCCTTGCAGGACGCGTGTTAGAGCGAAAGCGCCGAGCAGTCCTATTACGCTTCCCATCACCACCAGCACAAAGCTCTGCCCCAGCACCATTTTCAAGATATCCGCCGGCCGCGCTCCAATGGCCATGCGCAGGCCGATTTCGTGCGAGCGGAGCGCGACCATATAACTGGTCACGCCAAACACGCCAAGAATGGCGATGCCCAGGGCAGCGAGACTAAATGCGCCCAGCACGCTGGCGCTGAAGCGCTGGCGCCACAAAGAGTCGCGCAGGCGTTCATCCATTGACGAAACATCCGTGATGGCGAGTTCCGCGTCAACGGCGTGAATCTTTTGCCCGACAGACGCAAGCGCGCCGGAGGGCGTGATTCCTGTGTTGGCGACGAGGAAAAGATTGCGCCAAATATCCTCGCTCGTTTTTTCTTGAGCCATGGGAACCCATGCGGCTGGGTCGGGATCACTATCTAGCGCATACATGTGCGTATCGGCGACAACACCGACGATGGTTCGCGGAGTGGAGTCGGGAAGAGCTTCCGCGTGACCGATCCAGATTTGTTTGCCGAGGGGATCTTCTGCTGGGAATTGCTGGTGGGCGAGCTTTTCGTTGATCACCACGACTGGCAGCGTTTCGCGAGTGTCCGCGTCCGAGACCGAGCGGCCGGCTCTTAGCGGGATACCCATAGCTTCGAGGTAACCGGGCGTGGCCACCGTGTACCGGACGAGAGGCAATGGCGAGAAATTGCGAATGCCTTTAGGGTCGGTGCGAGTTAGCGCTTGCAGCCAGCGTGGGCCTGGAGCGAAAGGAATCGCCTGGGCTAATCCTGCTTGTTGCATGCCAGGAACCTGCAAGGTTTCTTCGCGAATACGCTTTGCGAGAGCGGTGATTTCCACCGGACCCGCGTAATGTCCTCTAGGAGCGAAAAGGGAAAGCGAGAGGCGGTGTTCAGGAGAGAAACCTGGGGCTACTTCGAGCAAATGCACAAAACTGCGGACGAGGAGGCCCGCTCCACACAGGGGCACAAGCGCCAAAGCAATTTGGGGCACGATAATCGCGCCTCGTAACCGACGGCTCACTCCGGCGGCGCCGGTTACCGCTCCACCCGATCCCAAAATGCGGGCTGGCTCGGAGCGAGAGACTCCCAACACTGGGATCAGGCCAGTGAGAACAGCGGCCAGCAACGTCAAAGCGACGGAACCGAGCAGCACAAAGGCATCGATTCGAGCGTGTAGCCAAGGAATCTCTCGGGGCGGAACAAAAGAAAGCAGGAGATGGATGCCGAGTGGCGAAATAAGAATCCCAATTCCTCCGCCGATGCCAAAGAGCAGAATGGTTTCCATGAATAACTGACGGATCAACACTGTGCGGCCGGCACCCAGGGCCACGCGCAAAGCGATTTCTTTTCTGCGCGCTTCCAGATGAACACGCCTGAGGTAGCTGATGTTGATGCAGAGCAGGAGCAAGGCAAACGCCAAGGCTCCGGACAAGGCGATAACGGGTGCGCGGAATTCGCCGGCCACCGCCTCGCGCATGGGAATCACCAGCGCTCCGTATTCCATGTCTTCGGGATAAAGGCCCGCGAGGCGTTCCGCTATGACATCCATGGCGGATTGCGCCGATTTCGGCGTCATACCCAGGCGGAGCTTGGCGGCAACGCGGTAACCGCGTTCCGATCGGCCGGGGGAGGAGAGCACGGCTTGAGGTAGCGCTGTCCAGACGTCAACCTGGTCCTCGGGTGGAAAAGTGAATCCTGGCGGAGCGATACCGACCACGGTATGAGGGGCGGAATTCAATGTAATTTTCTTGCCGGGAAGAGATGGATCGGCGCCGTAGGCGTGTTTCCAGAATTCGTAGCTGAGAACTACTCTGCGGTCACCGCTCGTGCTGTCTTCTGGAGTGAGCAAGCGGCCAGCGGCGGGCACGACGGCCGTCGCGGTGAAGACTTCAGGCGAAATGACGGCGGCACGTATGCGCTCTGGATTGCTGACGCCCGCGCCAGAAGCCGTGTAGCTCCACGGGAGCCACACGACAACATCGGAGAATGTGGAAGCACTATCCCGCTTCCAATCCCGAAAGTTGGGAATCGAAACGCTGATCTGGGTTAGAGACTGAGAATTCGTGCGATGTTCCCAGAGATAAACCCATTGGTCTGCGTTGACTGGACCGTATGGTTTTAAGAGTACTGCGCTGACCACGGAAAATACTGATGTGACGGCGCCGATTCCCAGCGCCAGCGTGAGAATAGTCACGAGGCTATAGCCGCGCTTGTTCCACAATAGTCTGCCGCCGTAACGCACATCCTGAAGAAAATTGTCCATGATCGACTCCGCGGGCATTTTCACACCATTCAAGAAAACAAGCCAGGGATGTGAGACTGAACGCTCGGCTAACGCTGCCGGACAATTGTCCCGGCTAGCGATAGACACGTCCGGCCTACCTGATAATCCACTTTCGTATTAGGATGGGCTTGATATGGTTTTTGGAGACCGAGTCCTTTCCCGCCGAAGCGGCGTCGCCGCTCCGTTCGATTCGCGTTGTTATTTGCGAGATTCGAGGTGCATCCGTGGCTCAGTACACTAGACGTGAATTTCTGAAAACGGGACTCGCCGCCGGCGGGCTTGCCGTCACCGGGAGCATCGCCCTGGGCGCGGCGCGGCAGACGGCGACGGATTGGGTAACGCTGGGAAAATCGGGAGTGACGGTGACGCGGCTCGCGATGGGCACGGGCAGCTTCAGCGGGCAGGTGCAGCGCGATTTGGGGCAAGAAGGGTTTACGCGGCTGGTGCGCTACGCGTACGACAACGGGATACGCTTCTTTGAGACTGCGGAATCTTACAGCGACATGCATCGAATGCTGGGAGTCGCGTTGAAGGGCCTTCCGCGGGATAGTTACCGCATCATGTCGAAGGTGACGACGCGGCAGGGAGTGGACCCACAGGAGAAATTCGACGAGCTGCGCAGGCTTGCGAATATCGAATACTTCGACGTCATGCTTTTGCACTGGCAGCATGCGGCGACATGGCCGGCGGACTCGAGCCGATGGCAGGAGGGGATTTTGGAGGCACAGTCGAGGAAGGCGATCGTAAGTCACGGCGCGTCGGTACACGGACTTCCGGCGTTGCGGCAAGTGCCTGGAAACAAGTGGCTCGACGTTGCCATGATCCGAATGAATCACAAGGGCACACGAATGGACGCTGAGGATTACAACACCGACGGACTGGGCAACGTTCCGGAAGTTGTTACCCACGTAAAAGAGGCGCGCAAATCAGGGATGGGCGTCATCAGCATGAAGCTTGTGGGCGAGGGGACGTTTGGCCGTGAGGACCGGAAGGCGGCGATGAGATTCGCGTTCAGGAATGCGGGTGTGGATTGTGTTACCGTCGGCTATAAGAACACTGCGGAGATCGACGAAGCGATCGAGAATTTGAATCTGGCACTTACGTAGGCAGGCGAGATATAGGGCCGCGCGAGTTGCCGTGAAAAGCGGCGGCAGAGCCGCCACACTCCAAAGGGTCGCTAGACTTCGCCCCACTTCAACTTGTTTCGCAAAATTTCAAAATAAGATTTCTTCGGCGGCTGGATGAGTTTGAGGCACTCCGAGGAACGCGTGAGGCGGATGCAGTCTTCGGATTGCATGGGGATACCTTTTTGGCCGTCGAGGGTGAGGAAGACGGATTCGACGTTTCCTGTCAGCTTGACTTCGATGCAGGAGGAATCGCGGATAACGACGGGGCGATCGGTGAGGGTGTGAGGGCAAATCGGGGTTATGACGAAGGCTTCGACGGACGGGTGAACGATGGGGCCGCCTGCGGAAAGAGAGTAGGCGGTTGAGCCAGTGGGAGTGGCGAGGACCAGGCCGTCAGCGCGGTAGCGGCAGACAAAATCGCCGTCGATGGAGAGTTCGAGCTCGATCATGCGGGCCAGGGCGCTTTTGTTGACGACGGCGTCGTTGAGGACGTGCTGGCGGTCGAGGACGGTTCCTGCGCGAATGAGTTCGACTTGCAGCATGACGCGCTGGCTCATGGAGGAGCGGCCGGCAAGAGTTTCCTCGAGGGCGGGGTAGAGCTCTTCGACAGTGAAGCTGGTGAGGAAGCCGAGGCTGCCCATGTTGATGGGGAGAACGGGAATGCAGCGCGAGGCGGCGACGCGGGCGGCTGCGAGGAGCGTGCCGTCTCCGCCGAGGACCAGGAGGATTTCGGCTTGGTCCGCGAGCTGCTCGCGAGGGAGCGCCTTGGACGGCGTGGGAAGGGCGGAGGCGGTCTCTTCGTCGTAGAGAACGCGTAGGCCGCGGGCCTCGAGCCATCGCAGAAGATCGGGAACGACAGCTGAAAGATTGGAGCGGCGTGGGCGCGAGATAACGCCGATGGTTTCAAAGAGTGGAGCGGGCGGCATGATTATTTGGGATTCTACTTCAGGTGTCCTTTGCGAGCGTGGAGAAAATACTCTTGATTGCCTTCCGCGCCGGTCAGGCGGCTTGGGGACACTTTTAAGCAAGTGAGTGCAGCGGCTCCAGCACATTCGCGTACGCTGGCGATCGCTTTTTCGTGAAGGCGGGTGTTCTTGACGATGCCGCCGGGAGCGACGTCTTCGCGGCGGAGTTCGAATTGGGGCTTGATGAGGATGAGAAAATCGGCATTTGGCTTCGCGCAGAGGGAGGCGGAGGCGAGGATTTTACAGACGGAGATGAAGGAGACGTCGGCGACGATTAGGTCGACCGGCTCGGAAACGTCTTGTGAGTTTAGGTCGCGGGCGTTGCGTTCGATGGTGACGACGCGGTGATCTTGCTGGAGTTTCCAGGCAAGTTGGGCGCTGTTTACATCAACGGAGTAGACGCGGGCTGCCCCTTTTTGCAGGAGACAATCGGTGAAGCCGCCCGTGGAGCTGCCAACGTCGAGACAAAGGAGTCCGGCTGGATCTATCTGGAAGTCTTCGAGGGCGCCTTCAAGTTTTAGGCCTCCGCGGCTGGCGTATTTTAGCTGGCGGCTTTTTATTTCGAGTTGCGCATTGCTGGCGACGGGCGTTCCGGCTTTTTGAACGGCGACATTATTCACACGGACTTCACCGGCGAGGATCATGGCCTGCGCTTTTTGTTGGGATTCGGCCAGGCCGCGTTCGACAAGGGCCAGATCAAGGCGCGTGCGTGGGGATTTCATGAGGTCGGTGATCGCTCCCACATGGAGAAACAGGAGGAGTGGAGCGAGGGGATCTTAACACAGAGGTCGCCGAGAGCCGGGAGGCGCGGAGGAAACTTTGCATTTGCTGCGATGTCTCGAGCATCAAGCGCGGCGTTGGACGAGATACTGGGCGATTTCGCGGAGGCAGGAGGCGCGGTTGGCGTAGGGGCTGAGTTCGGCGATGGCTTTTGCGGCTAGGTCGTTGGCGATTTGATGGGAGCGCTCGATGCCGTGGACAGCAGGGTAGGTGGCTTTTTGCTGGGCGGCGTCTTTCCCGGCGGTTTTTCCGAGGGCAGCGGAGGTTTCTTCTACGTCAAGAATGTCGTCGGTGACTTGGAAGAGTAGACCCAGGAATTCGCCGAAACTTCGGAGGCGGGAAACGTCTTCTGTCGAGGCGCCGGCGCACAGGGCGCCGGACGTTATCGAAGCGCGGATGAGCGCGGCGGTTTTCGAGCGATGAATGTATTCGAGCATTTCCGGAAGGATGCGTTTGCCTTCGGCTTCGAGGTCGGCAACTTGGCCACCGACCATGCCGTTGATGGTGCCAGCGGCGGTGGAGATTTCGGTGAGCATGGCGACGCGGCGACCGGCATCGACGGGCGTTGCAGCGATCGTTTCGAAAGCTAGGGTGAGGAGAGCGTCGCCGGCGAGAATGGCTGCGGCTTCGCCAAATTTTTTGTGGGAAGTGGGCTTGCCACGGCGGAGGTCGTCGTTGTCGAGGGCGGGCAGGTCGTCGTGGATCAGCGAGTAGGTGTGGATGAACTCGATGGCGCAGGCAGGATAGTGTGCGGGCGCGACATTGGAATCGAAGATGCGGGCGGTCTCGAGGCACAAAATGGGCCGGATGCGTTTTCCGCCGGCGAAGACGCTGTAGCGCATGGCTTGGTGAATCGAGGGTGGTTGGGCTGTTTCTGGGGGCATCAGACGGTCGAGAGATGCATCGACCTCGACGCGGTCTTCTTCGAAAAACAAGGGGAGCTTCATGGTCACGGTAGGATCGCGTAGATAGCTTTGGGCGAAACGATCACGATTCGTTCTCGCCTTCAGGTTCGAAAGGCTCTGCGGTGAGTTTGCCGTCGGCTTTCTTCAGAAGGATTTCAACGCGGCCTTCGGCCTCTTCGAGTTGCTTTTGGCATTCGCGCGAGAGGGCGACGCCTTCTTCGAAGAGCTTCATAGCGTCGTCGAGGGAAAGCTGGGGGCTTTCGAGACGGCGGACGACCTCTTCGAGGCGAGCGAGGGATCGCTCAAAATCGGGCTTTTTGGGCGGCTCAGGTTTCTTGGGGGCAGGTGAATTCACGCGATCGGCCTGTATCCTTGCAATTTATTTTTGACAGTGCGCACAAAAGTAAGTGGAACGGCCGCCTTGCGCGATGCGTTTGATTTCGTTTCCGCAACGGCGGCATGGTTTTCCTTCGCGGTCGTAGACGCGGAGGATTTTTTCCAGGCCTTGAAACCACCAGTTTGCATTGCGAAAATCGGGCGGCGGATGCAAACAGCATTCTAAAGCACGCGCGAGAACGGAAACAATCGCTTTGTGGAGGCGGCCGGCCTCCGCGGCATTCAATGAATTGGCGCGCCGGAGTGGGTTCAGTTTGGCGTGCCAGAGTGACTCGCAGGAATAGATGTTGCCGACGCCGGCGACGCGAGATTGGTCGAGCAGAAATTCCTTGAGCGGGCGCCTGGAAGCTGCCAACAACTCGGCAAGTCGGGCAGCAGTGAAATCGAGCGATATGGCATCCACGCCTAAACCCGTCAGGGCAGGGCAAGCCTCCTCGGATTCGTAGACGTAGACGCGGCCGAAATGTCGGCCATCGGCGAAACCGAGAACGCCCTTGTCGAGTTCGAAGGCGACGTCGACGTGAACGCCGGCTTCTTTTTGATTGGCGACTTCAAACATTTTCTTGGCGTTGGAGAACCACAGGAGCTGCCCATCGAGTTTGAAATGCAGCGTGATGATGCCGTGCGCCAGTTGCAGCCAGAGATATTTGCCCTTTCTTTGGACTGAATGGATTCGCTGACCATTGGCAAGACGAGCAATTCGGGAAGGGTTCTGCGGTTTTGTAGCGATCGCGTGCAGAACGTGAACGCATCGAATCCTCCGCCGTTCGACCAAGGTGCGGAGAGTTTGCGCGACGGCTTCTACTTCCGGCAATTCGGGCATTTTGAAAGGGAACCGCTTGGAATCAGGCTCATGGTTTCAGTGTCAGCGTGTGTTTGCGCGCTTTGGCTTCGGCGGCATCGCTATAGGGAGCAACGATAGGCTTGCCTTCATACCAATAGGAGAACTGATCTGTGTAGTGGCTGCTGCCGACCTGACCGGATTCGCCGGCGGGTATAAGCAGGATGGATTCGTCCCAGTTGGCGAGATTGGCGATGAAGCGCATCGAGGGGCCGTGGCGTTTTGTCGCGGCGCGGACGCTGTAACTTGTGCCTGACTGCGGTTTGCCGGTGATGCTCAGGAGATGCTTCAAGAAGCCGTCGCGGCCGAGGGGATGAAGCATGTCCAGCGAATTGACGTCTTTCCACTGCCAATCCTTGAGGCGGTCACTTTTGGTTTGTTCGGCGAGCATGGTGACGGCGCGATCGGCTGTTGCGGCCAATAATTCGTCGTAATTCTTGTAGGGCGGGGGCAGCCATTTTTCGGACCTGTCGGTCAGGACTTTTTGGAGGAAGACGGTGCTGCGCCACGCGTATAAGTTCGTATCCTTTCCTAAATAAGGCTCCAGGATAAGGTCGAGAGCTGCGCGGCGGGCCATCACAAGGAAAGACACTAGCGCAGAATCGGCGTCGGCGATGCCGTTCCAGTCTTTCAATCCATCGACGAGTTTCCTGGCGCGCGGATCTTTTGGCTGCACTGTCTTAGCCGCGGATGACATTTGGTCGGCAAGAAAAGCGTGCGGAAAGCTGTAGGTGTCGGTTTCGACTTTGAGCATGTCGATGGGGCGGAGATCGATCTTGTCGTGCAGGAGATCGTAGATGCGGGCGGTGCGATAGGGTTCTTCCCAGCGGTCTGTGAGATAGGGTTTGTAATTTGGCCCAACCACGCGCGCATTAGCGGTGACGATTAGGCCGCTATCTGGGTTGAGGGCTTGAGGAAGTTGGTCGAAGGGAATGTAGCCGGTCCACTCATAATCGTCGGTATCGCCGCGGACGGGAATTTCGCCGTGGCCTTTTTTGCGGATGGGGACGCGGGCGGCCATGACGTAGCCGATGTTGCCTTCTGTGTCGGCGTAGACGGCGTTTTGGCCGGGGCCCCAGACGCGCTTCATGATGTCGCGAAACTCGTGCCAGTTTCTCGCAGTGGAAAGCCAGTTGTAAGTATTTCCGAGGCCGCCAGGTTCGAGAGCGGTCCAGCGAAGGGCGTAGACCTTGTCGCCTTCTTGATGGACGACCGGGCCGTGGCGCGTGACGACGACGTTCAAATGTTCGTCGGGCTGACCTTTGATGCGAATGGCTTCGTCAAAAACCTGGGCTTTTGTCCATTTTCCGTTGACTAGGTATTGGTCGGGCGCGGCGGGATTGAGCTTTTCGATGTACAGGTCCTGCACGTCGGCGCCGTTATTTGTGAAACCCCACGCGATGTGATCGTTATGGCCAATAACGATGAGCGGCGCGCCCGGTAGTGTGAAACCTTTGGCATTGAAACCCGGCGCGCTGAGATGAATTTCGTACCAAATCGGGGGGATGGATAGCTCGAGATGCGCGTCGTTGGCGAGAATGGGCTTGCCGGTGGCGGTGTGGGCGCCGCTGACGACCCAGTTGTTGCTGCCGAGACCTTTGCGAATCTCACTTTGCGTTTCTTCGAGATAGCCCTGAATTGGAGGCCAGAGCGCTGAGGTGATATCGGCGTAAGTTTCCGGCGCGCGAACGCTGTCTGAGCTGGGTGCGGCGGCTTTGAGGATGGTGTCGGTGGGCATGTCGTCGTCATCGTCGTCGTCGGGATCGGCGCGGGAAGCTTGCGAGCCGTCATTAGGTACGTCGGGATCGCCGATGACGAAATGGTCCATGGAGGCGTCAACGGCAAATAATTCCTTGGAACGGTCTGCTCCCACGCGGGATTCGACTTTGGAGCGGTCCAGTTTGCCCTCCCACGTGTTGGTCAGGGTTTGGTACATGTAGCCGGCAATTACAAGCGAATCGGTAGGCTGCCAGGGCTGGGGCTTGTATTTCAGCAGAGAAAATTCCAGGGGCAAGCTGTTCCGATGTTGATCGATAAAGCGATTCACGCCGCGAGCGTAGGCTTCCATCAGAGCGCGCGAATCCTTGTCCATGGCGGCATAATCGCGTTCCGCGGCGCGGGAGAAGCCGAAGGTACGGAATTGTTTGTCGGATTTGAGCGCGAGCGGGCCGACGATCTCCGAAAGCTGGCCGCGTGAGGCACGGCGCATCAAATCGAGCTGCCAAAGGCGGTCCTGGGCCATGACGTAGCCTTGGGCTTCGACGGCATCGTCAAGAGAAGATGCGCGAATGTGAGGGACGCCCCAGTTGTCGCGCTCTACGGTGACTTCCTTTTGGAGGCCGGGAAGAGAGATGGAGCCGTCAAGCTGCGGAAGCGGGCGGTAGGCGAACCACCAAGCCGTCCCACCAGCAACAACCGCAAGAATCAGAAGTGTCCAGACTAGAAAACGAAGGATGGTCCGCAAGCAATCTCCGGAGCGTTCGAAGTAAAACTCGAGTGTAGTGGACACGCGTGGAGGGCGCAACCGGGCAAGAAGAGACCCAGCTTCCGGTCGCCCCGCGATTCACCCGATGTGTCAAGCGGTCCTGTTGTCCGGAGCGCGGGCGGTGTTTGCTGGCTGTGATAATCTATGATGATATTCCTATGAGCATGTACAAACCAGTGCCACGAGTGCCCGATTTCCCTGCGGTGGAGCGCGAGATTTTGCGTTTCTGGGAGGAGAAGGGAATTTTTCAGAAGCTGCGCGAGCAGAACGCCGAGGGGCCGCGTTGGTCTTTTTTGGATGGGCCAATCACGGCGAATAATCCCATGGGCGTGCACCACGCTTGGGGGCGGTCGCTGAAGGATATGTATCAGCGGTACAACGCGATGCGAGGGAGTGCGCTGCGTTATCAGAACGGGTTCGATTGCCAGGGACTTTGGGTCGAGGTTGAAGTCGAGAAAAGCCTGGGACTGAAGACCAAGCGCGAGATTCGTGAGTTTGGCATTGAGAAGTTCGTGCGGGCGTGCAAGGAACGTGTGCTTACGTATGCGGCGCGGCAGACGGAGCAATCCATTCGTCTGGGATATTGGTGCGACTGGGACGATCCCAAGGTGCTGATCGCTTTGCGGGATGCGCTGGCGGACGGGGATCGCGTGATCACCGCAAAATTGCCCAGCGGACATACGGAGACGGCGCGGGCTAGCGAGATTGTGCGAAAACTGGGCTCTGCTGAATACGGCGGTAGTTACTTCACTTTTTCTGACGAGAATAATTACACGATCTGGTCGTTTCTGAAGAAATGCCACACGGAAGGATTTATTTACCGCGGGCACGACGTGATGCCGTGGTGCGGGCGCTGCGGGACGGGACTTTCGCAAATGGAAGTGGCAGAGGGGCGCCGGATTACCACGCATACCTCGGTGTTCGTGCGCTTTCCGATCAAGGGGCAGAAGCGGACGGCTCTTTTGATTTGGACGACGACTCCATGGACCTTGACCTCGAACGTGGCCGTGGCCGTGAATCCGGAGATGACGTATCTCAAGGTGAAGCACGGCGAGTGGTTCTACTATGTGGCGAAAGGGAATTTCGAGCACGACCGCGTGCAAGACCTGCAGGTGGAAGGGAAGCACGAGACGCACAAGCTGCCATCGATTCGGACAATATTGAAGGGAAGCGGCGGGGTTGAAGTTATCGAGGAACTCCCGGGCAAGGATTTGCTGGGGCTCACCTATCAAGGGCCTTTTGACGAGCTGCCCGCGCAGAAAACGCCAGGCGGCGTTTTTCCGTTTGGAGAGACCGGCGGCGGCAAAAGCGCGGCCGAAGCGCACCGCGTGATTGCCTGGAAAGAGATTAGCGAGGCGGAAGGAACGGGGCTGGTGCACATTGCGCCTGGCTGCGGCGCGGAAGATCAGCAGCTCGGGAAGGAGAACGGGATCCCGTTCATCGCGCCGCTGGACGATAGCTCGGTTTTTCTCGATGGCTTCGGGCAATTTACAAAACGCAACGCGAACCAAGTGGCGGACGACATCATTGCGGCGCTAAAGGCGAGCGGGATGCTCGTGGCGCGTGAAAAATATCCACATGTTTATCCGCATTGCTGGCGCTGCAAGGAAGAGCTGGTGTTCCGGCCGGTCGACGAGTGGTTCATCCGCATGGATTGGCGCGATCGGATTCAACGTGTGGTGCCGGGCATCAAGTGGATTCCACCGGATGGCGAAGCGCGCGAACTGGACTGGCTGCGCAACATGAGCGACTGGATGATTTCGAAGAAACGATTCTGGGGACTTGCGTTGCCGATTTGGGTGTGCGGCGATTGCAGCCACTTTCAGGTTATCGGCAGCAGGGAGGAGCTGAAGGAAAAAGCGGTGGAGGGATGGGAGGTCTTCGAGGGAAATTCTCCGCACCGGCCTTACATCGACGCGGTCAAGATTCGCTGCGAGAAGTGTGGCGGTTTGGCGCAGCGTACTGAAGATGTGGGCAATCCGTGGCTGGACGCGGGCATCGTGCCTTTCAGCACGATGCGCTACTCGACCGACAAGGCGTATTGGGAGAAATGGTTTCCGGCGGACTTGGTCCTTGAAAGTTTTCCGGGGCAGTTTCGGAATTGGTTTTATTCCATGCTGGCGATGAGCGCGATGATCGATGGCCGCGCTCCATTCAAGGCTCTGCTGGGCCACGCGCTGGTACGCGACGCGCGCGGCGAGGAGATGCACAAGTCGAAGGGCAACTCGATCGCGTTTGATGAAGCGGCGGAGGCGCTCGGCGCTGAAGTGATGCGCTACATCTACACGGAGCAGAAGACCGCGCAGAATCTCAACTTTCCCGATCTCCATCCCACCGGCAACGTGGGGCAAACGATTGATGGCGATGCGCGTCGCAAACTCCTGACTTTCTGGAACTGTTACAGCTTCTTTGTGATGTACGCCGGCGCCGACAATTGGAAGCCTGGGGGTTCGCCCCTTCCTGTTACCAACGAATTGGATCGCTGGGTGATGAGCAAACTGCAGCGGCTCGTGGCGGAGGCGAACGGCGCGTTCCAGAATTACGAGCACTACAAGCTGGTCGAAGCCTTTCAAGCATTTGACGAAGAGTTTTCCAACTGGTATTTGCGGCGTTCGCGGCGGCGATTCTGGAAGAGCGAGGCAGACGCGTATCAAACGCTTTATGTGGTGCTGACGACTGTTACTCGCGTAATGGCCCCGGCCTTGCCTTTCTTGACGGAGGATATTTATCAAAATCTGGTTTGCTCCGTCGACCAGTCAGCGCCGGAGTCGGTTCACCTGACGCAGTATCCTCAAGTGAATGCTGCGCTCATCGATGAAGGTCTGGAGCAAAGCATTGCAGCAGTGATCCGCATCAAGAACCTAGCGCTGAGTCTGCGCACACAGAGCAAGGCGAAGATCCGCCAGCCGCTAAGTACACTTTATGTGCGGCCGAAGGATGCCGCGGACCGGCGGGTCCTTGAAAACCACGACTACGTCGCGCAGATTCTGGAAGAAACCAATCTGAAGCAGCTCGTTTTGATTGATGACGAAAAAACGCTTGTGAAAGTGCGTCTGAAACCTGACGCCAAAAAGATTGGCCCTCGTGCGGGAAGATATCTGAAAACGATCGGCGAAGCACTGGAAAACGCCGATCCGGCGCAGATTCTTAAGGGTGGCCCGTTCTCGATCGCACTAGCCGATCAAACGTTTGAACTAGCGCCCGAAGAAATCGTGATTTACTTCGAAGGTCCGGAAAACCTAAAGTGCAGCCTGGAACAAGGGACTTTCCTTGCGCTCGATACGCAGATGACGCCGGAACTGCAACAGGAAGGCCTCGCGCGAGACTTCAACCGCATGTTGCAAGACCAGCGCAAAGCCCTGAATCTCGACATTTCAGACCGCATCGTGGTTAGCTATTCCGCCTCGCCGCGCATTGCGGAAGCGATCACCGCGCACGAGGCATTTCTGCGTAATGAACTCCTTGCCGAACGGCTGGAAATGAGCCCAACCCAGAACGGCGGCGTCAAGCTGGCGCTCGGAGGCGAAGAAATCTTTGTCACGATTGCGCGTGTGTAGGCAAGGCACGCCCGTCTTGCGCATGGTCTCGCGTACCCCGCCCGTGCTGCTACAATGCCGCTAGGGGACAACTAAGAAACTATGTTCGCAGTGCGGCTGATCGGGGTGCTGGCGCTCGTCGCGCTTAACGGCTTTTTCGCCGCTGCGGAGTTCTCCCTCGTTGCCGTGAGGCTTTCTCGCGTTCGCCAGCTAGTCGCCAAAGGTGACATCCGCGCTCGCGTCGTCGAACGCTTGCTTGCCGATTTGCACCGGGTCGTTTCCGGCGTGCAGGTCGGCATCACGCTGACCAGCCTGGCCATCGGCGCGCTCGGTGAAGCCACTCTTGCCACGGCTTTTCAACAAATGTGGCACGGCACTGCAGGTACGCGCATGGCGTTTTTCGCCCATGCCGTTGCGTTGGCTTGCGCATTTGCTTTGCTGAGCGCGATGCACGTGGTGCTGGGCGAATTGGTGCCGAAGACCGTGAGCCTCGCGAAGGCGGAGCGCGTCGCGTTGCTGGTGGCGCTGCCGTTTCAATGGTTCTTGCGCACGTTCCGCTGGGCCATAGACCTTTTGGATGGCATGTCCGGAGTCATCGTAAAGGCCATGGGCGTCTCCTCACCCCAAAGCCACGGCGCAGTACACTCTACCGAAGAGCTGCAAATCCAGATTCAGCAGGCGCGCGAACGCGGCTTGATCGCACCGGGCGAAGAAAAATTCATCGTGAGCGCTATCGAACTCGGGCAAGTGCAGGTCCGCGAGATCATGGTGCCTCGCCCGGATATGCACACGCTCCCGGTGGAAGCGAGCTTGGACGAAGTAATGCGCGTTTTCGCCAGGTCGCAACGCTCGCGCATTCCGGTGTATCGCGGCTCGGGCGATCACATACTCGGTTTCGCGCATATCAAGGATATGCTGTGGATTCTGCTCGATCGCGAGCGAAGGATGGAAGAAAATCTCCCGCCGCCTCCTTTCGACCTGCGGCGCGTGCTGCGCGAAGTCCTCATCGTGCCGGAAACGAAACCGGCGAGTGAGCTGCTCCAGGAACTGCGCACGCGCCACATCGGCATGGCCATGATTGTCGACGAGTTTGGCAGCATTCTTGGGCTCGTGACTCTGGAAGACATCATGGAACAGGTGGTTGGAGAGATTCACGACGAGTTTGACGTTGTCGAGCGTCCGCTGACACTGGCCGATGGCGCGGTGATTTTTGATGCCGCGCTCAATGTTCGCGATTTGGATGCCCAATACAACATCGCCTTGCCGGATGATCCAGCATACGCGACCGTCGGCGGGTTCGTCCTGGCGCAACTCGGTTTTATTCCTCGCGGAGGAGAAAGCTTCGAGTACGGTCAGTTTCGGTTCACGGTCGTGGAAATGGACGGCCGCCGTGTTGCACGCGTGAAAATCCAGCGGGTGCGGCCGGCGCCCGAAGAGGAACGAGCATTGGAATCCTCTGTCAGTGCTGCGAAAACAGAGAATAACAGGAAAGCCGCTGGAGCGGACTCCTAGTCCTAACCGACGAATGGTGCGCTACCTCCTTCAACGATTCCTGTTTACGCTCCCGGCGCTCTGGCTGGTGCTGACGCTCGTTTTCCTCTTGATTCACATCGTCCCTGGCGATCCGGTCGAACAGATGCTTGGAGAGGGCGCAGCGCCCGGACAAATCGCGCAGTTGCGTCATGGTCTTGGCCTCGATCAGCCCCTTTATGTGCAGTACGGCAGCTATTTGGGGCGCTTGGCGCACGGCGATCTTGGGCAGTCGCTGAAATTTCAGGCTCCGGTGCGGCGGATTATTTTCGAACGCTACCCCGCAACGCTGGCGCTCGCGTTCTTGGCTCTTCTCGTTTGCGCGGGAATCGCTATTCCAGCAGGCGTTCTGGCTGCGCACCGCCGAGGACGTCCCGCGGATCGGGCTATCGGTGTCTTCACCTTGCTTGGACTTGCGGTGCCAAATTTCGCGCTGGGGCCCGTGCTGATCCTGCTTTTTTCGATCGAGCTTGGCTGGTTGCCTGTTTCGGGCCGCGGTGGGCCGGCCTATTACATTCTCCCAGCGGCGACGTTGGGAGCTGCGTTGGCCGCTATCTTGACCCGGATGGTGCGTGGTTCGATGCTTGAGGAGCTCTCCAGCGATTATGTGCGCACCGCTCGTGCGAAAGGACTTTCCACGGGCGCTGTTCTATTCCGCCATGCCTTCCGCAACGCACTCATCCCTATCATTACGATTCTCGGCCTCCAATTTGGCACACTTCTCGCCGGAACGATTGTCACAGAGACGATTTTTTCATGGCCGGGTATCGGGCGGCTTACGGTGCAGGCTATTTCCTCTCGCGACTATCCTTTGCTGCAGGGGTGCATCTTGGTGATTGCCGTTTCCTACGTTCTTGTGAACTTGCTCACGGACTTTCTCTATGCCGTGATTGATCCACGGGTGCGGCTGTCATGAATTCCGCTGGCAGCCTTCGGCAATTTCTTCGCCAAAGCTTTCTCGCCCGCGCTGGATTTACAGCAGCCTTGCTTCTTCTGTTCGCAGCGCTGTGCGCGCCGTGGATTGCCCCGGCCGATCCTGCAGCCCAAAACCTTCCTGCGAGGCTCGAATCTCCGTCGCGGGCGCATTGGATGGGGACAGACGAGCTTGGACGCGACACTCTTTCGCGAACGCTCTACGGCGCACGCATTTCGCTTTTTGTGGCACTCTCCGTTGTTCTTGGGTGCGGTCTGGCAGGGCTTGCAATCGGATTGCTCTCAGGGTTTGTTGGCGGATGGTTCGATCGCTTCGTAAATCTCCTACTGATCAACACGTTCTTATCGTTTCCCGGTATTTTGCTGGCGATCGCCTTTGCCGCTTTTTTTGGCCCGGGCCTAGGTAAGGTTATTCTCGCCCTAATTATCACGGGCTGGGCCGGCTACGCACGCCTTGCTCGCGCGCAGGTGTTAAAAGTCAAGGAACTGGAATTTATCCTCGCCGTCCGTTCACTGGGCGCTTCACCTTGGCGGATCATGCTGTGGCATCTGCTTCCGAACATTCTCCAGCCGGTTCTCATTCAGGCGACCATCGGGATGGCTGGAGCCATCCTCGCCGAATCAACGCTTAGCTTTCTTGGACTCGGTGTTCTCGCACCGATTCCAAGCTGGGGCTCGATGCTCAACGATGCGCGGAGTCATCTCTTCGACGCTCCGCACCTCGTCATTTTTCCCGCTCTGGCGGTGATGACCGCCGTACTCGCTTTCAATCTTCTGGGTGACGCATGGCGCGACTGGCTCGATCCGCGCACGCGCTCGCAGATGGCCGCGCTTGAGCACTCTCGCTAGGCAGAGCTGCGGGGGGCTAGAAGTTTATTTTCAGAAATAAAAAGGGAACTACTTTTCGGAGAGAATTACGGGCGCGCCACGACCGACGCTCAAGGTACGAGCAGCGTTGCCCTTGTTGATCGCAATTTCCAAATAGCCGCTTGACCCAATATAGGCAACCGGTTCACCCGCCTTGCCTCGCGCAAATGTATCAACCAGCCGTTTAACGGCATGGGTTCCCACTTGCATGTTCAGCCCGCCGCCGTTCTGAGATTCGCTGGACAAATCTTCCGCTCGGAAGTTCGTTACCAGATTTCCAAACTGATCGATTTTCAGTACCAGGCCTTTTACGCCTGCCGCTCCGGGCTTCGGCCGAGGCAGGGCCATCTTTTTGTAATCGTGAATTTCGTCGCCCATGGCAGGTGTCTGCCAGCCCTTGGAGAGCCACGCCGCTACCGGCGCAAAAACATCGCGCCCATGAAATGTTTTGCTCAGCGGCTGGAGAAAATAGTGTTCCGCAGTGGCGTGGCGCACGACCACGTTTGCTTCGCGTTCGTAGACGAGAGAGAGGACGCCGTTATCCGGCGCGATGAAATAATGATTCTGGCCGCTGACGAGAAGCGGGCGCCGTTCCGTTCCGACGCCGGGATCGACGATCACGACGTGGATCGTTTTGGGAGGAAAATAAGCGTACGCCGCACCGATGGCCAGCGCTCCATCGAGCAAATCGAAGGGCGTCACATGATGCGTAATGTCCACGATGGTCACTTCTGGATTGATTCTGAGAATGACTCCTTTCACGGTCCCGACCAGATGGTCGTCGGTGCCGTAATCTGTCGTCAATGTGATGATCGCGTTGGCCACGAGGTTCTCCCGCCCAGGGTGTTCTGCGCGCGCTGCGCGCCACGAAGTGGGAAGGCACTCCGCACATTTGACGCTAACGGAGCGACGGTCCGCCGTCAAGAAATCGCACGGCGTCTGCTGTGCAATCGCCAACGGGCTAAGAGCAAGTTTCTGGAGGCCGCGAATGCGGCCGCTGGCCGATTCACGGGCCACTGGGGGGCGCTGGCGGCATTCGTTAAGTTTCGCTGAATATTATCTTCAAATCTAACAATTTGACACACCGGCGAACGCTTTATAGTCTTCAATATTCGCAATGCGAGCGGACGGTTGCCCGAATCGCGAGTTGCCCCGGCATGTCAACCTGCTGCAAAACGGAAGTCTGAGGCGCGCGAGCCCTGCGCACGGGATGATATGGGCGCCGAAGAGCGGGAAGAATTGGTGCAAGGTATGAAGACGGCGTATCTGAAATCGGCGGACCAGATGGCAATCTCCAGCGATGGCGACTTGCTCGCGGAGACTCAGATTCCCAAGGTTGTTGAGCAAGTGCTGGCGTCTACGCAATTTGTCGACATTCACACGCACTTGTACTCTCCCGCTTTCGGCAAACTGGGGCTTTGGGGCATCGACGAGCTGCTGACTTATCATTATCTCGAAGCAGAGTTTTTCCGAAATTCCAACACCACACCGCAGCAATATTGGGCGCTTTCGAAGCGCGAACAAGCGGATGCGATCTGGCAGGCTCTTTTTGTCGAAAATAATCCTATTTCGGAAGCTACGCGCGGCGTCATAGCCGTCCTCAAGGCTTTCCAATTGCCCACGGACAGCGCGGATTTGTCCGAGGCAAGGTCGTTTTTCGAAGCGCAAAACGTTGAAGCGCACATTCAGAGGGTTTTTGAGATGGCAGGGATTGACCTCGTGGTGATGACGAATGATCCGCTTGATCCGGCCGAGAGCGCAATCTGGTTGAGTGGCGTCGCGAACCATAATCAATTTCGCGCGGTGCTCCGGCTGGATCGAATACTGTGCACTTGGCCGGCGCATTGGCAGGTGCTGGCCAGTCAAGGTTTTCAGGTTGACCAGCAAGCCTCCGGGAAGTCCGCTTCGGAGGTTCGGCGCTTCTTGATGGAGTGGGCCGAGCGGATGCGTCCCGCATACATGGCGGTTTCATTACCAGACACTTTCCAATATCCCGTGGAGACGGCTGGGAATGTGGTGTTGAAAGAGGCGGTGCTGCCTGCTTGCCGCGAACTACAGATTCCGCTATCGCTCATGATCGGAGTTCGCAAGCAGGTGAATCCTTCGCTGCGCTTGGCGGGCGACGCCGTAGGCAGAGCGGATTTGCGGGCACTGGAAAATCTCTGCCGTGAGTTTCCGGATAATCGGTTTTTAGTAAGTGTGCTCAGCCGGGAGAACCAGCACGAACTCTGCGTCTTCGCGCGGAAATTCAACAACTTGATGCCGTTTGGATGCTGGTGGTTCATGAACAACCCTTCGATCGTGGAGGAGATTACCCGCGAGCGCCTCGAGATGCTGGGAACAAGTTTCATCCCGCAACACTCCGATGCGCGCGTACTCGAGCAAGTAATCTATAAATGGAACAACACGCGCAGGACAGTGGCGCCTATTCTTTCTGAGTCTTACCGCCTAATGATGGAAGACGGTCGCGGGGTGACGCGTAGCGGCATTCAGCGAGATATCACGCGCCTTTTTCGCTCGAACGCCGAAGCTTGGATGGGCTCGCAGGCGGTGGATTCCGACTCGCCAAGGTAAGACTATCACGCGCCGTTTCGTCCGATAAAATCGCAATTGGTTGTGGAGAGCGGTCTTCAGACGGTTCTGCCGTCGGACCCGGTCTCGGCCAAGGTGCTGCGCAGAAAACTAGCGATGGAATCGGTGAGTTTGCGAGGACAGTCCGTCTGCGCGGTCGCGAGCGCCAAACTTCTCGTCAAGCGGTGGCCTGCGACGCGAAACTTATGAAAGAAATGAGAGCTTCCTCGCAAAGCGTGATGGGGGAGTATCGAATAGCCGAAACCGGATTCCACCAGGCGCTTGATCGCTTCCGTGTCATCCGCCTCCATGACCACACGCGGCGTCACACCGATTTCGGTGAAAAACTTGTCGATGACCAGACGGACATTGCTTCGCTTGGGATAGAGCAGAAATGGGACGTCTGCGAGCTCCGCGGATCGCATCGATCCGACGTGGCCGCTGCCCACTTTATTCGCGGAAGGGCGCACGACGAGCAGCTCTTCGTCGAAAAGTGGGATGAGGCGAAGGTTTGCCTCGGAAACGGGGAGCGAGATGAGCGCCAAATCGAATCGTCGATCGAGGATGCCGGCGACCATTTCCTCGGTTACGCCGACGGTCACCCGGATTTCTGCATTGGGATAGCGTTTGCGCAGCTGCCGAAGTGGACCGCCTAGCTGGTAGATCAGCGTGGTCACGCCTGTGGCGAAGTGGAAAGGGCGGACATCTTTGGCCAGATCATTCTCAAAAAGTTGCTGGATGTGGCCCATCATCCGGACGACTTCTTTGGCGTGTTCCGCAAGTCGCAATGCCGCGGGAGTGGCGACCAACTTCTTTCCACGCCGCACAAAAAGCTCCGTGTGCAGCTCGTCGGCAAGATTGTGGAGCTGGAGGCTGACTGCGCCCGGAGACAGGTGAATTTTTTGCGCCGCGCGGGTCATGCTGGGCGAGTCCATGACCGCGAGGAACAGCTCAAGTTGGTGGACGTCCATATACCTGCTCCAATTGGCGCCCTGGGCGAACAACGGCGGGCTCGCGCAGGAAACTGCAACACCTAATTTTTTATCCGTTAGAGGATGCAGTGCATTCTACACTGCGGACAAGGGCTTGCGGCAAGTTGCTGGGCAAGGGCCCGTTATTGGTTGACGCCGCTTGCCAGAAAGCCCCCATCCACCGCGAGCAGGTGCCCGGTTACGAAGCTCGCGGCGTCGGAGGCGAGAAAAATGACGGCGCCCGTCAGCTCTTCGAGCTTGCCAAATCTTCGCATGGGTGTGCGCAGCAAGAATTCCCGCCCGCGATCTGTTCCATCTAGCAGCGCAGCGTTCAGGTCCGTGCGAAAGACGCCAGGAACAAGAGCATTGACGCAGACCCCCGATGCAGCCCATTCGATTGCAAGAGATTTGGTGAGGGAAGCGACGGCGGCCTTGCTGGCGCTGTAGGCAGCCACTTCAAAGAGCGCTACAAAGGAAGACAACGAGGCGATGTTGATGATGCGCCCGTAGCGCTTCTCAATCATGTGACGGCCAAAAACACGGCAGGCGCGCAAAGTCCCATTCAGATTTGTTTCCAGAATCGCGTTCCAATCAGCTTCGAGAAAATCGAGCGTTGGCATTCGCTTCGTGCGGCCGGCGCAATTCACCAGGATTTCGACGCTGCCAAATTCGGCGCAAGTGGAATGCAAGACCCGCTCGAGGCTGCCGTTATCGGTGACATCGCAAGTTAGCGCTAGCGATCGCCGCCCCAGCGATACGATCTGAGCAGCCACGTTTCGCACCTGTTCCTCGCGGCGGCCCGTAGGTACGACATTCGCTCCGGCCTGGGCCAGCCCCAGGGCGAGTGTGAGTCCGATACCGCTGGTTCCGCCGATGACTACCGCTGTTTTATTCGCTAGATCAAGCAGGGGATAGCTCATGAAGCGCTCCTCAAAGTCGCAGTTGGATGGGACATCAAGCAAGATACTGCTGACGATTGTAGAGTGGGGCGCGGACTTCGAGCGTTGAGTATTGCTAAACAGATTGTTGTGTTTTGTTGCGCCCCATAGGCAACGGGACTGAAATTACTGGAGAAGTAAATATGGCAAGAACCGGCGGTCGTTTAACCCTGCTAAAGCGAATCTTTAGAATTTCGAGTTTGACAACCCCTCGCGGCTGGTTCTAAGTACGGAACAACCATAGGAATAGTGGATAGAGAGAACCAAAAAAAATAATCAGTCAGGGACTCGCTGGTTTTCGTCTGTCCAGGAGCTGGGCGTTGTGTGCTTCCGGTTCATTTCGCGGTGCGAAGCGCGTACACGTGTGGTCGGGGTACACGGTACGCCGCAGTTGGCGGGCATATCCGAGACGGCTGTTTCGGACGGCCTGCGAAAGGGAAAAACGGAAATGAAGAGGAATGTTCTTGCTGCTCTATTCGTTCTTCTGTTGGCCCCTCTGTATGCTCACGCGCAAGGCTTAGGAAGCATCCTCGGGCGCGTTACCGACCCAGCCGGCGCCGGGGTCGCTGGTGCGCAGGTCTCCGCGACACAGGAGGGCACGGGATTTTCTCGAGCTGCCACGACCGACTCTGAGGGTTTCTACGTCATTCCGTCGCTTCAGCCCGCGGTTTACAACCTCACCGTCGAGGTCAAGGGCTTTAGCACGGCCAAGGAACACGGGATCACCTTGCTTGCGGATCAGTCTTTGACCGTGAACATGGGCCTGAAGCTGGGAGCGGTGACCGAGATTGTCACGGTGACCTCCAATACTCTACAAGTGGACACGGCGACCTCGTCACTTAAACAAGTCATCGAGCAGCAGCGCATTTCCGAATTGCCGCTAAACGGCCGGAATGCCGCGCAACTCACTTTGCTGGTCGCAGGCGCCGTCAACTCTCCCAACGGGGGCGCGGATCAAGGTGCCACAAAGACTTTTCCGGGGGCCGTAACGTATTCCACGAACGGAACGCGGCAAGACAGCATTAGCTACCAGCTCGATGGCGGCAATTACGTTGATGAATACACCAATGTCAACCAGCCCTTCCCGTTCCCGGACGCGTTGCTGGAGTTCAGCGTGCAAACGAGCAACTATAGCGCCGAGTATGGAGAGAACGCCGGCGGCGTTGTCAACGTCATCACAAAGTCGGGAACCAACAGCTACCACGGCGATGCCTTCGAATTTGTGCGCAATCCGATTTTCAATGCGCAGAATTTTTTCGCCACGCCCACCACGCCAGATCGCATCAAACGCAACCAGTACGGCGGCACCGTCGGCGGACCGGTCATTCACGACAAAACATTCTTTTTTGCCGGGTATCAGCGCACGGCCTTTCGCAATCTTGTGCTTGGCAGCTCCCACGTGGTCGGGCAGACGGACATCACCAACTTCCTGGCGACGGGAGGACCGGGTGGAACCCCGGGAACGATTGACCCCGGAGTGGCCAAGATGCTGGGAATCGACCCAACCACTGGAGCGTATTTGGGTCCCTCCGCAAAATTCAGCCTGGCTGGGCCCATACCGGCAGGCTCGAATCCAACCGTGGCCTTCTCAAAACCGGACATCGAGAATTACGATTCCGGGATGGGCAGGCTCGATCATTCCATCGGAAAAAACGACAAGATCACCGGCCGTTACGAATTTGACCGTTTCACGAAGGCTCCCGTGTTCAATCCACTCGAACTCGTTGCCTACACCGACGCTACCTTTTCGATTGAGGCACAGAACGCTCTAGTTCATGAAACGCACATTTTTTCACCCACTCTGATCAATGATTTTCGTGCCAGCTATTCACGTGAGGTTTCCACCCGAGGCCCGGCTCCAAACGCCGCTGATTTGGCGACATTTGAAACTGCGCCTCTGCCGTTTCAGCCTACGCCCAGCGCCATTCAAGGCATCGGCGTCCAAAACGGCTTCAGCTTCGGCGACAACCCCGCCGGCGTATTCACCAGGAATAATTTCACTTACGCCGATGATGTCAGCTGGGAAAGAGGGAAGCATGACATCCATTTCGGCGGGTCGATCGAGTGGAGCCAGGTCGACCTGAACAATGAGTTTAATCAACCGGGCATCGTCAATTTTTGCACGCAGGATACCTACCTCAACCAGCCAGCAGGCTTGCCCACTTACGAGAATTTTCTCGGAGGAACGATGTGCGACGGCGGCCCCGCCGGCAACGGTTACGCGTTTCAGCAGGGCGCCGGCGAATTCAAAGCTAACCGCGATAAATTCCCCGCGCTGTATATCCAGGATAACTACCACGTTAGCAACCGCCTGACTCTGAATCTGGGCGTACGCTATGAGCCAGCCATTCCCTGGGGCGATAACGGCGACCGTTGGGCCCAAGTAAATCTCGCAGCCATGGCGGCGGATGTCACCTCAAAGGTCTATCCCAATGCGCCGCCGGGAATCTTCTTCTCTCCTCAGAATGGCATCAGCGATCCGGGGATGCCGAAGAATGCGCTGCGGTCGAGCTACGATCATCTTGCTCCGCGTATTGGTTTTGCCTATGACGTTTTCGGCGACGGCAAAACCAGCCTTCGCGGAGGTGCGGGAATTTTCTACGACACGCGCGCCGAGGGCATGCTGAGTAACCGGTTTGTGGATGAATGGCCGTTCAGCCCTCAGTTCATTCTGTCGACTGCCGGGAACAGCTCGCCCACTCCTGGCTCAACCGCCGGTTCCTTCAGCGATCCACTTTGCACTTTGCCCGCCACGCAGGCCGCATTGAAGTGCTCCGGCGCGCAAGCCACGTCCTATCCGACATTCCCCAGCCCGTTCCCCGCACCCACGAACTTCGCTTACAATCCGCCGTTCAACGAGATTGCTGTTACCTACGATCCGAGCGGCGATTATCACGTCACGACGGTCTACGAATGGAATCTGACCATCGAGCGGCAACTGCCAGCAGGCTTTCTTTTGCGAGCGGCTTACGTCGGTTCGCGAACCCTGCACATCCTAGAAACCGAGTATTACAACGCAGGCGTGCCTTGCACTTCCGCATCGTCATTCGTACCCTGCAATGGCAAGGCCAACGTCGGCCTCGCAAACCTTACGGTTTGCGAAGCTACGGGAGGTTCGGTCGCATCGTGCAATGGTAATGCCAACCTGAGCGGGGCGCTTTTCAAGCCCAACACTTTTTCCACTACTGTTCAGGCAGATATCAACGACGTCAATGCGAACTACAACGCGCTGCAGACCTCCCTGGAAAAGCGCATGTCGCACGGGTTTACCTTGCTGGCCAACTATACATACTCGAAAAGCCTGGACGATCTTCCGTTTGGCGAAGGCGTAACCGGTTTCGATACCGGGTACTCCGCCTTACCGTTCAACGATCCAGGCCGCCATGCGTTCGACTATGGGCCGTCGAGCTTCGATCACACTCACGTGTTTACAGGCTCGTACGTTTGGCAGTCTCCGACGCTCAGTGGTCACAGCTCATTGATCCACCACCTCTTCGGCGACTATCAGTTGGGCGGAATCGTCTCAGCCGCCAGCGGCCGTCCGATTAGTGTGTTGCAAGGCACCGAGCTCTCTGGCACGGGCATCGGCAACGATCGCGGGACGTTTATTCCGGGAGTGAGCCCGTATAGCTCGACGACTTGCGGCACGACTGTGGACTGCGTCAGTTGGCTCAACCTGGCTGCCTTTCAGCCGACCAAAGTGGGCGGCGTCATCAATCCGGTCATCTATGGCACGTTTGGGGACGTAGGCAAAAACGTTCTGCGGCTGCCGCACACCGTCAACTGGGACATGAGTCTCTCGAAGAATATCCTGCTTACCGAACGATGGAAGATTCAGCTACGGGCGGAGTATTTCAATATCTTTAACCATCCGAACTTTGCGCCCGAGGGTGTCAGCACAGGCACAGTCAACAGCACGGACAACATCAGTTCCTTCGATAAGATCAGCAGTAATTCGTTCGGGACGTTCCGCGCAGGACAGGCGGCGGATCCCCGGATTGCACAGATGGCGATCAAGGTCTTCTTCTAACCACACCCCAAAAGAGGAAGGGTCGGGGCGCCTTTTCGTGAGGGCGCTCCGATTTGTGTCGCGGGCGACTGCCCGAGCAGTGTTCCTTGTCGCTGGGGCCGCCGCGGCATCCAGGGGTCAACGTCGATGGCGAACGCCGCGTTGTGTTTCTTGCAAGTGACGACCAAAGTGCTGGTGACAAAGTTCGAAACATTAGTAATTGAAGAAATGGATGGAATCGTTGGAGTCGATTGGCCTGCGCCCAAGTCAGGCGTTCGAGAGGAGCGGCTTGACGTTATCTAAGAACATGAAAGGATTGGCGCCGTTTTGGACCAAAGCGAAATACGGCAAAATGAGCATCGAGGGACGCCACCTGGTCGATACCCAGACGTCGCATCACAGCGAAACTCGTGCGATTCACGATGGAAAAATACTGGTCACGCCAGGAAACGCCAAGGTCCCACGCGACCTCAAGATCCGCCAAAGTAACCGCTTCGATCACCACTATCCCGCTCCGCAAGCCTTCCCAAAATCGCTCCGCAGCTTTGCGGTCAAGTTTGTGGTGAAGCAACGTCCATGTTTCGACCAAAACGTGATCCGACGTCACCAGTGTTTCACCGGACTTGAGAATTGTTTTTGATCGAGAGTTGTTGCGGTCGGAAGAGTCTGCCGCGGCATACCAAATGGAAGTGTCGACAAATAAGCTCATATGGCGAGAGCGCTAGCGGCGGCGCGGTTTCCTGCGCGTAGAATCCTTGTGGCTCGCAATGTCTGAGCCGCCCGAGGTCCCGAGATCAAAGATACGGTCCACGTGAGCTGCCGTCTCGGGACGAGCAAGATCACGTGCGAGTAGGCGGCGAAAATACTCTGCCAAAGACACAATATTTTCCGAAAGAAAGCGTTTTGCCCAATTTTGGAAAATAGGGAAAGTAAGGACCGATGAGCGCGAGTCGCTTAGTGATGTATAATCAATAAGCTGGAGAGTGAGCGGGCGTCGTACAATGGCAGTATAGAAGCTTCCCAAGCTTTCTATTGTATTGGCTAAACGCTTGACCTGGCGGCATTTAGTAGATTCGAAGTCTTCCTCAGTTGGAAAGTAGATGGAAAACGAACGATAATCTGGCCAAAAGGGAATTGGGGCGGGTTGTGCTTGTCGATTAGATATAGAACGAAAATTACGATGAGCGCGATTCCAATTGTCATGGCTTCCTTCCAACCCACTTCGCGTTGAATGCAGCGACCAGAGCCGCCAAGTTGTTCTTCTGTTGGTCCAACGTCGTGGCCGCGTCCAGGTCATGCAACGCGTAACCAGTAGCGTCTACGCGGTCGACCTGACGCGATTCCTCTCGGATGGAATCCAAGTCTTTTTGGCAATCATCTGCGTCAACCTGCAACCCGGCCCATTTTTTCATCGCAGGTGACTCTGGCCGTGAGGTATCCACGTGTGTGAGAGCTTTTTGCGCGGCGTTCCAAATCACACGACACGTCTTGAATCCGAAGTCGGGGTCACTGGCCTCCAAGAGCAACTTGTCGCGTGCGGCGATACGTTGCGGACGTTGCGCTTCTTGCAGGCTTGCTTGTGCCGCCGCGCTCTTCTCCGCGATATCTTCCTTACTCGGGTGAAACGCACTTACGAGCGAAATGAGAAGAAACAAAACCGCCGCCGTTGCCAGCATTATCTTATTTATTTTGCTCACGACTTCCTCCACATTCGGCGTACCAGCAGCGCCGTCCCCAGTATCTTGAATCCTGCGAGAATGAGAAGACCTTGAATCACAATACCGCCTTAACTTCCGAATAGTGTGAAAGTAAATTAAGGTTGGCGCGATTGTTATACGCCTCTGCTTTCACCAGCCAACGGGAGCCGTCTGCCGTGGTGACGCCGACCGCATCTTCTGGCACCCATGATGCCCAAGAGCCAGACGCGGAGACAATGAGGTCGGGTGAACGGTCGGCTTGCATGCGGTCGCGTTGTTTGTTCTCGTTGAAGAATTTCAATCCAGCCGGGTCCGGCTCGATACCACGCTCCACCAGATAGTCAGCGGGAGAGCGAGACCAGCTGCTCCGCATCGTGATTACGGGTGTAACCGAGAGCATCATCGAAGGCCCGGGTCTCGAAGAGGATAATCGTCGCATCGCAGTCTTCCTCATACGCGAGATATCCATTCCAGTCTTTGCCGCGTTTTACGGCTGCCGGGGAAAGATACGCTTCCGCGAATGTGCGGGAGATTAGGAAGCCGCCGTGTGATGCGGTGTTGACCCAGCGAACGCCGCGCGCTAGAACCGTTTGTGTTTGAATCGTGCCCCACGGCGAGTTACTCACTATCGCACCTCCAAGCCATCTGCGATCATTCCGTTCGTGAGGTTCCAGAACGAGCGGAGAGCCGCACACACCACAAAACGCTTGGTCGGGATTTACGTGCTCGCACTTGTAGCACTTTTTGGATACTGGGTCAGACGGCTGGGCAGCCATGCACTAGTTATATCAGAAGGACGGTGCATATCGGTAGCGGGGCGGGATGCTACAATCATGTCATGGTTTTTGATGGTACGCCGACACGCTGGCTAGCAACCATTTGGCACTATCTAGTGATTCTGTTCGTGATCGCGGGAGGCCTGTGGGCCTTAATTGAACTGCCAAGTGCCATTTCTCTGCGCTACCGACAAATTCGGGATAATCTAGCGCTCCGTTCGCTTTCCTCAGCAAGCAAACGACTCAAGAAATTGGAATCAGAACTCGTAAAATTAAATCAAGCGCCAGAAATCGATCAATACCAAGCAAAGTTCTACTCCGTAGTCCTCTTCTGTTTTTGTACTTGTACCCTCGGTCTGGCATCTTGGGTTCTATCAATCTACCTCGTTCAACACGACCATCCTTCTCCGTGGATGGCACTAGCGGCGGTCATGTTTTTGCTCTCATCATTTGTTTCGGTAGCTAGCTTGTCTCATTTCCGAATATTGATGCAGGAACAGCGAACTATGCGCAGACGCGAGATTGAAGCTGGAATCACAGCGATGAAAAATAAACTGTTGAAATCTACTGAGCGAATTGAACCCGTGTTGTGATCTGCTCGCGTAGTTGCCTTGAACTAGTGTCGAGTATAAACGGCTTGATACTTTGCTCTTTGTCGCGCCCACTGCCCCCGCAACCACTCCGACCTTGCGTTCTCGGGAACCGGCTGCTTCGATGTGATTGATGTCACCTCGATAAACGGAAGGTTCGATGGCCCGGACATCTTGCAAAAATCAATCAGGAACGCGAAAGGCTCGAAAGTTTCGTGGCACACCGGGCACGTGAGTGTAACTTTGCTCTGGTTGCACAAATAATCGGGCACTGGGTTGGGCCATTTGACTTGGAACGTGGTAAGGCATTCTGGACAGCCGAATAAATCGATTCTGTTTTGTTCCATTGGGACCTCTGGAGAAATTTGGTAGGCAGGAGAAGCGGGAGGCCAGTTTACTATTTCTCTGTCGATTTTTTCAATGAGGGAAGTCTTGCCCGGAGTCTCTGTGCAAGGTCGGATTCGTCCGTCAGGTCTTTAGCGACATCTATCATTTCATTTCGCCCACGATTGAACTCATCCAAGCACTGTTGCTTGCAAGCAGCGGCGTTTTTCTCGCCACGGAAGCCGTCCTATGTCGGAGTCCTTCGATTGAGCCATTTGCTCTCCGGTGAGGGACGCCGGAGGATAGCACGGGGCGGGTTATTGCGTTAACACTTCCACCAGATATAGACTTCGGCGGGCCGAAGACTTCGGCTGAGGAGCCTTTATGCGTTTCGTAATAGCTGTATTCATTTTGATATTCATGGTTCCGCGTTTAGGTCCAGCGGCGTTGCCTCAATCCTCACATCCGAGGATGAGTGATAGTGGCAACTCTTTCTTAGAGATTTGCAAGCATGTCGATGACGATTACGATGCGAAGTACGCCACAGATGTTTTCACCTGCCTTGCGTGGATGAACGGATTTGTAGAGGGGATTCTGGTTTCCGATGAATTTAGAAATGCATCTTCGGAGCAGCGGATGTTTTGTCCTGACCAAAATGTCACAACGCTACAACTTATCCACGTTGCGCAGAAATATATCGACAACAATCCTGCTAGGGCTCATTTGCTGACCCGGTATCTTGTGTCAGAGGCTTTTATCGCGGCCTTTCCGTGTAAGAAGTAATCAGTTCGTACAAAGAATGGAGTGGCTGGGGCGTGGCAAACGATGCGACCGGGGAAAGGGGGCGTTGGCGGGAGCCGCTTTGCGGAAACTCATTCCGATGATCTCCTGTTAAACCTGCTTGTAATGAGGCGGCAACCAATCTCCTGTAAACTCAACTAGGTGTCCAGAGCATGACGAAATCAAACATTACCGGAATGGCGCGGCTAGCAGAGATGAAACGCGTCCTCGCGAATGGCGGACTCGTCCGGTTCATTTGGGCATCGGGCCATACTGTCCTGATCTCCGCCAATGGCAAGCGACTAACCTCGCTGGACGGGCGCACCTACCAGGGCTTCCTCAAGACGGTTGCTCCAGCTCTGCAAGAAACCTCGACGGGCTCGATTGAAACCAAAGATTTGATAATCGAATGGAAACAGGACTGAAAGCGGCGTCGGGCTGGGTGTGGATAAACATCCGAGAGAGGTCGTTAAAGAGTAGGCTGCCTTACAGAAAATTGGGATGTTTTTGAGAACTTCGGTGACAGTCTGACCCACCTACTGCTTCTGGTCCTTCTTCGTTTTCTTTTCCGCTGCCTTCCAGCGGCGGTCCAATTCCGCAGCGTATTCATCGTTCATGAAATGCGCCTCGCAATCCACGCCCTTGCGAGGGACCCATACGGAACCGTCCTTGTACAGAACGCGAGTGACATGCACTTCAATGCCTTCGATCTGTGCCCATTGCTCACCGAAGTGGTCTTCCTCGTCCTTCGTTTCGTAGCTGACGACATCGCCGTCGTTAGGCTTGATCTCCCCTTTAGCGACATACGCATTCGCCGCTGGATATCGGTTACCGACAGCGTCTAGCATCCGCACGTTGAATTGAACGCCGCGAAGGGTCTTCGAGCCTTGGTTGAAGTACCAGATGACGATGTGCATCCCCACGCCCTGTCCGCCGTCCACCTTCGAACTGGCGAGCGTAGAGATAACGGGACAGCTGGCGACGTTCTGCGCAGAAACCGGAGTCACACAGAACACTGCCGTCGCTGCGACGAACAGGATTGATAACCTAATGGTCATTTGGAACCGCGCTTTTTGTTTTGCTTGCGGTTTTTCTTTGACCCGCTACCACCACTACCGTACGACATGCTTTTGGATTTTGACTCGTGTTTCGACTGGTGTTTGCGTGGCGCGTTTTTCTTAACCAAAAAGTGATGCAGAACGCTCGCTTTGAACTGCGCGAGTTCTGCCGTGCGCTCTTCTTGAGAATTCCATTCTCCCAACGGCTGACCACAGCTGGGACAAACAATCAAAATATTTTCAGCAATCGTTTCTGCTGGCGGCGTGTGGCAATCGCGGCACCACAACACAACTTCGCCGATTACCACAATTCCTTGCAGTAGTGGATGTATAGCCATCCTGTCGCTCTAGTTGCGGCTGCTGTTCTATTCTACAGCCTATGACTCGATAGCTGCATGGTATATCAGCAGCCTACTACTGTTAGACAATGAATATCGGGCAACACGGACTTTAGTGCCTGCGCACCTCGGGCCGAAGAAACGACGGAGTTCTCTGTCGTTCACTTGACGCCTCCCAAGGCCTCTATACGTTTCGTGAATGGATAACGCCGATAGCACTTCGCTCGGTACGTTTTGTGGACCTCAGTTTGTTTTCGTCTGCGTTCGATCTCAGCAGCGGAGCGTTGCCGCACAGGCACGATCTCGTCAAGAAGCTCGCCGTCTCATGTCCTGT
>Ga0210393_10000063_pt1 | contig 127206 bp, 119 predicted proteins | sample IncBWC27OmetaG_FD_160068 | JGI IMG/M metagenome (GOLD analysis project Ga0210393, IMG submission 160068) | Forest soil microbial communities from Barre Woods Harvard Forest LTER site, Petersham, Massachusetts, United States - Inc-BW-C-27-O ... | reverse complement strand
TGCACGCATCGCGAAATGACGGTCACTCGTTGCAGTTCCTTCTGACTCAACGTGAATGTCTCCTGTCTCATGGGGTGACATTTTCACGTTGCCGTTAAGGGGTGACAGAATTATGGAGCTAAGACACCTGAGAGGGACCGGCTTTACAGGCTGCGGAAAAACCGCTATTTTGTGTCATTCTGAGCGAAGCGAAGAATCTCTCTTCGATGTAAGTCAAACCCACAGAGAGATTCTTCGGCGAAAAGCACGCCTCAGAATGACAAGAAAATGCTTTTTCCGCAGCCTATTTAGCCGCTGGCCTCTTGGCTACTTCGTTTGCGTCGGGCTGCTTTACTACTGAGCGGCAGCCTTTTTCACGATTTCTCTCTCGGCGTGCAACACCCGTAGCCACTTTCCATTCTGCTTCACCCAAACATCCGAAAAATTGCTCTCGCGGGGCGTGACTTTGCCGTTCCGCTCCAGGACGCCGAGGGCGTGATACGTCACGACCGCCACCTTGCCATCGTCGTAGACGCGGAACTTGTGCCCGTCCTGCTTCATCGAATGCATCTTGAACACGCCGGGCTGCAGCCCGGCCTCGATCTCCGCCTTGCCAGGGCTGCTTCCGTCGATGTTGGTTTGAGCGATGTCCTCGGCGTCGTACTGGCGGATCCAGTCGACCGGTTCGGAGCCGCCGTGCAGCAATCCCGCCACTTTCTCATCCTCGATTTTCAAGATTTCGTTTTTTACCTGTTCGGCTTTCTCGCCCGTGATCGCCTGCGCTCCGAGCGTCCCAGCCAGCGAAATCCCGAGTATCGATGCCAGGAGTGCTTTTCTCATTGGTTGCCTCTCCCCATTCAGTTCACCGTCGCGGAGGGCAACATATAACTACGCGACTGGGAAGGCAATCCTCCTGTCGACATGCCGCTCATGGCGTGGCTCGCACGTGACCGGCGTCACGCGCATGCGTGACCGCCGTCCCACATACCGTGGAACCAGCGCTGATATATTGGCCGTGTAATTGAAAGCCACGGAAAAGAGGCGAACTCCACCGGGCTTCGGAAGGAAAACGAAAGAGTGAGCATTCGCTTCACACCGCTCCAGCGGTGGGTAGCGTGAGTCAGGCGGTTTGATTCGCCACCACGCAAGAGCCAGAAAGCCACAAGGGGAGAGCTGCCAGGCTCTCCCCTTTGTGATTTCAGCGACCCTCGCGAGCCGCTCGCAAATTGCGGCTTTGCTGAGTTCATGGACTCCCGCAGGCCCAGCGCGGTTGGGCATTTCTTCTTGACTCTCAGGCCGCTCCTGGCGTACCTACAATTGCTAGATGGGTTGACGTGATTTTTTCCGCAGGCCATTCTTCCCGGAGGCTCCTGCAGCTTCGGCGACTTTCTCTCTTCACTTGGAATCAGATGTGCGACGATTGGGGCAAGGGGTGTCATATGAAGAGCAAGATGGGATTCGGGCTCGTTCTGTTGGTTGTCGGCCTTTGGCTGGCCGGCGCTCCCGCGTTCGCGCACCACGGGGGATCGGACTATGACGCGCAGCATCCCGTGGCTCTGAAGGGTACCGTGAAGGAATTTGACTGGAATAATCCGCACTGCCAAATATTCCTCGATGCGAAGGACGAAAAAGGGAACGTCGTGGCCTGGTCGATTGAAACGTATGCGCCCGCCGTCATGAAGAGAGCCGGGTGGACCCGCGAAACCTTGCACGCAGGAGACGAAGTCACAATCACCGTCATCCCGAGCAAGAAGGGAAACCCGGTGGGGATGGTCCGCAAACTGGTGTTCCCGAACGGCAAAGAGCTGACGGGCGGGGTCCTGGGTGAACAGCCGCCCCAATGAGATCGAGTGCCTGCCACTGCGTTCGGGCATGAGAGCTAGAAATTGACTTTCCGGCGAAATTTTTAGATGACCAAAGGAGTTTGCACTATGTGCTACGGGTTAGTGCTGTCGATGGCTGCGTTTGCTGCAATTCTCGCTGTTCCGCCAACATCGAACGCTCAATCGAATTCGGCTTCGCCAAAATCGAAAAGTGGGGATCTATCCTCCTTCTCCGGAGTCTGGGACCCCGCTCCGTACATGAAGCCCCAAGGAGAAGTCGATCCCTGGGACCTGAGGCCGAATCCCAAAGTGCTGCCTCCATTCACGCCCTGGGGGAAAGACAAATACGACGCCAACGCAAAATTCATTGCCGCAGGAGCCGTATTGGATTGCGATCCGTTCGGTACCGCGCGCAACTATTTCACGCCGCGTCCTTTCGAGCTGATTCCGGCGAAGGATCGCTGGCTGCAGCACTGGGAGTATTACGACAACTGGCGCGAAATCTGGACGGACGGAAGAAAAATTCCCGACGATGTTGAGCCCGACTACATGGGTTACTCGATCGGCCGGTGGGACGGGAACGCGTTCGTCGTCGAGTCTGCCGCGTACAACGGCAAGCAGTTTCTCAGCTGGCAAGGCTTCCCGCTCACCGAATCCATGCACCAGACGGAGCGCTGGGAGCGAGTGGATGCGGATACTTTGAAAATCGTCTTTACGTTCGACGATCCGAAAACGTATTCACAGCCCTGGAAGATCACCGCGTTCTACAAGCTCAAGAAGGACTGGGCCCTAGACGCACACCCCTGCACGCTATCCGCGATCAAGGAATACGATGAGCGGCTGAATCACGCCGACAAACTTCCGGGACGGGATTACAGCGCGCCGGAAAAAAAGTAACGCGGACTTTACAGGTTTACAACGAAAGCAGTCTGCGTTGTCATCCCGAACGAAGTGAGGAATCTGCTTCTTCGCGGACCCACGAAAAAAGCAGATTCCTCGGGCTAACCCCGCCCTTCGGAATGACACGTTTGGTTTTTGCAGCGTCTTTAGCCCGTGGGGTTCGACAAAATCCGGCTACGCATGACGCGCTGGCCAAGATCAGGTGGAAACCCCACAGGCTGAAGCCTGCGCTACTTAGTTCGCCGCGAGTTGGGCGGTGAGATCCGCTTCTTTTACCGTTGTGCCGTGCCCGCCGGCGATCAATGCGCCGGTGATGTTGTACTTCCGCAAGACCGTTCCCACCGAGGCCGTCGCTTCCGAGCGCTCGATCGGTCCGCGCGGGGAAATGAGATCGGTGACGTACACGATATTCGCATTGCCCGTAACGACGTTGCCGATCAACATACCCACGACGTGCGGATTTTCAATGAAGTAGAGATGGATTTGCGTTGAGTCATCCTTGATTGTCATCTCGTCCTTCACTTCGGTGAACTCCGGCGTCCGCGGCTTTTTCTGCAAATCGTCGGGGACGATCGTGTGCGGCGCCTTCACGTCCTTTTCAAAATAGGCTTTGTCCGGAGGCGGCAAAATCACGTTCGCGCCTTCGGCCACGTACGTTCGCATGCCTCCGGTGTGATCCATGTGCTGGTGGGTGAGGACGAGGTACTTGATCGGCTTGCCCGGATACTTCGCCTTCGCCGCGTCGATCACCCAGCGAGACTGCAGCTCGCCGTAGGGCGCGTCAAAGATCACCAGATAGTCCTTCATCGCGACGATCAGGTTGTTGGCCGTACCGCCTTCGACGTGTTGCACGTTGGGGGCTAGCTCAACCAGCTTCAGGCCGCCGCCGTTCGGGAAAATGATGTTGTCGCTGTCGTTGAACCGCGTCAGGAACAATCGGCGCATCACCCACTGATAGGGCACGCCGCTCGTCGCCACTGGCTTGGCCGCGGCCCGCACGGCGTCGGGCACTGCGAATGCGTCCGCCGCGATGTCTGGGTTGGCGTTCACGTCGGTGTAGTTGAGCTTCGCTACCTCGACGTCGCCGATCTTGTACGAGAGAGATTCCGCGATCTGCGCGCCGTTCACGGCCTTCCATCCGCCCAGCACGAGATCATAGTTCGAGTCACCGTGAATATTGTCGTCATCCCGCGTGCGGATGGCGGCCGGCAGGTGCGTCTTGCGGTCGAAGAGAATAATGAAATTCGTTCCCCCATCGGCAAACGAAACCGCGGGCAGCGATTCAGCGCCGAGTTTTTGCGCGCCCATCGCATCGACGGCTTTGGGATCGCTCATCGCCTTGGCCAAAAGCCACGGCGAGGCGCGCTCGAGTTCGCGAAGCTGCGCGGCTTCGCGGATGCCGGACATAGGCTGGCTGCCCTTCTCATCGGTGACGTAGCCGATCGTGGGCGTCAGCGTTTCCGTATATTTCAAGATGATCGGGTCGGGATACTTCTGGTCGCGATACCAGGCCGTCTTCGCGCTGCCCTTGGCGAGATCCCAGGTCATCGTGAACGTCGCGTCCCCGAGGAAGCGGGGATCGCCGTCGGGCGCGAATGATTGTCCGGGCTCCCAAAATTTGGCGTCGCCCTTGATCGACAGGCCTTTCACTCCGCGCAGGGCGTCGGCGCCGCCTTCCGCGGCGACCGCTTGCTTCACGAGATTGTCACCGCTTCCCTGAGCCATTACCGGCCGCTGCTGAGAGAACACCAGCAGGAGCGTAGCGATCCACAGTGCGTGTTTCATGGGATTTCCTCCGTTGACTGAGCTTACTTGTGGGATGTTCTTGATTTGACTTCTGGGCTGGCCGCAACCATACATCCGACGGCCCTGGAACGCAATGGCCGGGCTTCGTCGCCAGCTTTGGTGAGCGATTTCACATCGAGTCGAAACTACCTTATGATTGCGCAGCGGCAGACCTGAATATAAGGACCTCCTTTGAAATCGACCTTCCGAAAAACATTTGTCGCGGTCACTGCGTTCGCAGCCGCGTGTGTGCTGCTGTTTGCAGCCATCGATGTGCGCGCGGACGAGATCCACGTCGTAACTTCCGGAGGTTTCACCGCCGCCTATCTGGAGCTCGTGCCCCAGTACGAGAGCGCGACGCACAACAAGCTGGTCACCGAGTTTGGCCCTTCGATGGGAACAACGCACAACGCCATTCCGGTGCGCCTCGATCGCGGCGAAGCCATCGACGTCGTGATTTTGGCCGCGCCCGCGCTCGACGAATTGATCATGCAGGGGAAAGTCCGCGCCGGCAGCCGCGTCGATCTCGTCCAATCCAAAATAGGAATGGCCGTAAAAGCCGGAGCGCCGCACCCGGACATCAGCACCGTCGATGCGCTTAAGCGCACGCTGCTCTCCGCAAAGTCGATCGCCTACTCGGACAGCGCGAGCGGCGTCTATCTCTCCACCGAACTGTTTCCAAAATTGGGGATCGCCGACCAGATCAAGGGAAAGAGCAAAAAGATTGAAGCCGATCCGGTCGGCGGAGTCGTCGCAACGGGAGAATTTGAGATCGGCTTTCAGCAGATCAGCGAACTGCGCCCCGTGAAGGGCATCGACATCGTGGGAGAGCTGCCCAACGGCGCGCAAAAAATCACGGTGTTCTCGGCTGGCATTCCCGCAACCGCAACGCACCCGGAAGCCGCGAAAGCCCTGATCCAGTGGCTCGCGTCATCCGCCGCTTACGCCGCCATCCGAAAAAGCGGCCTCGAACCAGCGAGCCCAAAGTAGCCGCCTCCTAGTGAGCCAGAACGTCCTTCAGAAATCGCGCCATCGCCACTTTGTATTCGTCGTCGGCGCGCGCTTCGGACGGATTTTGCGGCTTCGTGAATGCGTGCGCCGCGCCGCTGTAAATATTGACCTCGAAATTGACCTTGGCCCCGCGGAGTTGCGAAACAAGCGCGTTGACCTCCTCGAGTGGCGCTACCGGATCCTCGGCGCCATGCAGAATCAGGACGCGGCCCTTGATGTTCTTCGCCGCCTCCGGCGCAAAATTGCGAAACGCGCCGTGCACCGAAATAAAGCCGAGCACCGGCGCCCCCGTTTCGACCAGCTCGACTCCCACCGTGCCTCCAAAGCAGTAGCCGACGGCGGCCAGCCTGGCGGGATCCACCATCGGTTGCGCCTTCAGCACTTCGAACCCGGCGACAGCTCGCTCGCGCATCAACGGGCGATTGTTGTCATAGATCGCAATCATATCCATCATCTCAGGCACGGTCTTGGGCACCACGCCTTTGCCAAACATATCCTCGGCAAACACCACATAGCCCAGCTTGGCGATCATCACCGCATCCGTAAGCGTGCTCTCCGAGAATCCGGATCGGTCATGGATCATCAACACTCCCGGCTGCCGGCCTTGCACCCCATCGTCATACACCAGATAACCAGAGAGCGGCGAAGCGCCCTGCTTGTAATCAATCCACTGCGTCTTGAGCGCAGCCTGCGCCGCGCCAGCTGACAACAAGGTGACCGCGGCCCCCAGAACGAAAACCGTCATGCGTCCAATTTTCATGGATTCCTCCCGAACGCGTTGGCGAAACTCTACTGGAAATCGTGAGGCGTTGGAAGACCTAAGGGAAACAAGTGAGCGACCGGACACATAGATGACAGATCGTATCCGACACATCGGTGACACTCCCTGTTTAGCGAGGAAGAGATGCCTTGGAAGGAGTGTTCGGTGACGGAAGGGATTTTGGTGGACGTGACAGGGTTCGAACCTGCGACCCCCTGCTTGCAAAGCAGGTGCTCTCCCAGCTGAGCTACACGCCCACGGCGGGAACTAATATTGATTTTAAAGCATCTGCACTCGTTATCAAACCCCGAAACACGACTTTTATCCTCTACTGTGTCAGAACTGTGTCAAAACCCCCCGTCGCTAGCTCCCCGCTGTGTCAAAGCTCCTGACATTTCATTGGCCCGGCGATTGATTTTGTCCAGCGCTTCCCGCTGCATCTGCAGCTTCATTTGCGAATACTTCTTGAACACTTGAGAGTCGCCCTGACGAAGCATCTGGATGACCCACTCGTCCGCCACGCCTCCGGCGCTGAGCCGTGTCGCATAGGTGGAGCGTAGGTCGTACAGCCTGAAATAAGGAATGCCTGCTCTTTTCAGGGCTTTACTCCAAGCGGTTCGTAGGGACTTCAAGTGTCCTTCTTGATTGAGATCGCTGGGAAAGAGGAACTCTCCGTTCCCAGAGATCGCGATTTGATTCTGGAACGCTTCCAACGCGAGCTTCGTCAACGGGATTTCCGCAACACCATTTGGCGTCTTGGACTCTGGGATCCAGAGAACCGCGTTGAGGAAGTCGATTTGAGCCTTCTTCATTGGCAGCAGTTCCTTTTTCACTCGCAACCCAGTTTCTGCGATGATGCGAATGGCATTTCGCAGGTGCGGCATTGCGTTTTTCTCTATCTGCTGCTGTTCGGACCAAGTGACGTAATGCGGACGAAACAACCCCTTCAAAACAACCGGGAATTCCACCATCGCACATGGATTCGATGTCAGCAGTCTCTTTCGAACCGCGACGTTCAACATCCGTCGAGGCACACGCATTTCTTGGTGAACCGTTTTGCCTTTATCAGACCTAGTTCACGGTAGCCTTTGCCAACCCTGACCTTGACTCGCTGACGAAGTCGCTCACGAAGATACAGTTCAATCTCGTCAGGACCTACATCGATCAAGCGCCGGGTGGCTAGGGCCTTCTTCAGGTGTTGAACGCAACGGAGGTTCGCAGAATGTGTGCCTGGCTGGCGAACAGGCGGCTTGGAATAGTTGTCCAAGAAGAGGTCCACCCACTCACCGAAACTCAGGCTTTCACCCCTGCGAACCACTTGCAATACGTTGCCGTCTCTGGCGTCAAGCCTTGCGCGCAACATCTTGTTGGCTTCCTGCCAGTCTTCGGTGAAGGTTGATTCTCTCTGACGTTTACCTGCTCTATCGCGGTAACACATCGACAAGAATTTCGATCCTTCACGCCGATAAACAACGCCATCATGTTCAATTGGCCTACTCATACCCGATCTCCTTTTTGAATGACGCGCGGAACGAGTCCAAATCCCGTTTTAGGAACCGGATATTTCGACCCATTATGCGGAGATGGGGAATCTGCTTTCGCTCGACCCAAAGGTACACGGTTTGCGGACTCACGCCAAGAAACTTGGCCGTCTCTCTGACCGTTAGCGGAAATTCGCTGTGGTTTTCCTGTCCGCTCATTTCGGAGCATCCAAAAAAGGCACGCAAGAAAGTCAAAAACGCGAAGCTATCGTGGTTAAGTGAGCAGTGTGAGATTGTTTTCAGGAATTTCTTCTAAATAAGGTACGGCATACTTTGCGACCGCGTCGAAAGCCTTCTTGGTCGTCCTTGCTCTGACAACTAAAAGTTCTGTGGTTTCAGGTATGCGGTTGGCTATCGCTCGAAAAATATCCGACTTAGATATTTCATGAGGCATTTTGTCTGAACAAAGGATTGAATTGAAGAGCACATACGCTACTTCGAGAACCGTCCTCCGCTCCGACGTCACCAGCAGCGCTCGCTTTTTGTCCTTGCTGATTAGGCCCGCACAGAGTCTGTTTCCGTTGATCTGCCCCAGAGTGAAGCCGTAACACCCAGTTTGGACTTGGGCCAGTCTCTCAAGCTCATACTCGTTGATTATCCGAACTGCTTGATAGCTGAACATCACAATTGACTCGATCCCCCGCCGCTTCGACCAAGTAACGGGGCAACCCTGGAAAGGCGCATCGTCGAGAGCTACAAGCTCCGACTTACCATCTGTGGTTGCCGCGCGACTTTTGGCTAGTAATTCAAGGTCGGCTGGTGACTCTGGAATTGCTTCATTTAGGCCAAACGTTACGTGCGCTCCTTTAAGCGGCTTGTCCACCGCCGATCGAGCGGTTCGAGTGACCTTCATTGAGAGTTCTCCTTAATCCATTAAATGGATTCTTATTTAAGGTTTCAAATATCGCGATGCTGAGCGTGACAGAGTGGGAATGGGCCGATGAAAGGGAGTTAGTACAAACCCAATCTGATCTTAGGAAATCCGTTTTGGTATTCGCGCAAGATCTGCTAGCAGTTTATTCCCTAATTCAATGTACTGCCGTACAGAGGCCTTCTTAGAATTGATTTGATACCCACGTCTTAGCAGGCCGCATTCGATGGCCGTGAGGGCAATTTGCCGAGGGCGTAAGAGGGGGTCGACGACGGTCCACGGAGTAATGTCGCTCATTCTCAATTTGTGAAGAGTGCTGACGTAGATATCATAGGGAAACAGTTTTTCGATCTCTCGCTTTAGCTCCTTGGTCTTGCTGCCAGTATGTTCCACGCGAAATCGGCGCCGCATCCTAGCTATCCGCGACGGGAGGTCGCGGAACTGTTTGGCTGCCCACAGTGCCGCGGCAGGATGACTTAACTGGGGACCGGTTTTTGTCTCGGAATGCTGAAGGTACTCACTATTCTCACGCGGTATTCGCTTCTTGTACTCATCGCCCTGGCCCCAATGCTTCTCTAGCCACATTTGGACACTTTTCTTGAAAGCTCGATGCAGGACACCGGGCACAAAGGTCTTTAGGGATTTGCCATTGAATTCCGACGCCCAGAATCCGCGTGCGATGGCCATTTCCCAATCAGTAGTTTTAGTTCCAAAGATCACTTGGTAGACCGCTGGGTATAGTGTGCGTAGCTCACCGGGAATAGGGATCGAGAACACTAGCTGGGTATGGGCAGCGATTCCGCCTTTTCTTTCCAAGCGAACACTAAATTGCGGTGTCGTCCACAATAGCTTTTGGAGGGCCGCCGTTTCTCGGCCCGTTAAAAGTCTCGGAGAACGGACGATTGTCTGCGCTGGGACTATCTCTGTACGTGTTTTCAGGGCGTCAGCCATTTGGAGAGCATAATGCCCCGATTTGTCAGTGCGTAGATCAAATGACCGCCGCGGTACTCATGAATTAACGATCACGGATGGAAATACAGTGTTTGACTTGTGAAACTGGAGCATGTTTGCTGTTGATCGTAGGCGGACAGCCAGACATTGCGATCCGCATTCAGCAAGAAAAACAGAAGGGAGTCGTATTTCAGGATCGTCTGCGAGAAAACAGCGCATACGGACTTGGGCGGGAGAAATGAGCGGCACAAATGTAGTTTCCTGAAAGCTCCCACATCGCTTGGGTGTCCTCATCTCTTGTCACTGAAAAACGGTGCGACGAACTGGGGTGGAGAAATGAGCTGCGGGCCGTACGTTTTCTCATAGGTCCCCCGGCTAGAACCGGCGGGGCCCCACGATCGCCTGCGAGAAACGGTGAGGCTGGTTCTTTTCTGCTTTCCTCCCGCATGAGCGTATGGCTTAACCTACTGAGGAAACAGTTACCAAGTCTAGAGAAGGATTGCTTGTGTGAGTCACGATCTGTGGACATCGCTGACACGCTGCCTTTCCTTCTTGTGCGAACCATCGACACTCTGGCCGAATTCTACATGGCGGCATGTCATCTACCACGCTCGGCAGTGTCTGGACAATGCGAGATGCCAGCCGACAGGCAGAGTGATCAAAGTGAGCGCAACCGCCCTCTGCACATGGCGCACTGAACCGAAATACTGTTTCTGCTCTGGCCGGTGACGCAAGAGCCAAGACTTCCGGTGTCGCAGGCTGAAGGCTGTCGAGATACGCAATGCGTGGTTCCGCTTCAATATGGGTAACGACTCCAATAATGCTGCACCGGCTCATTTGAGGTCGAGCGCTTGGGCACAACAACAACCCTGTTGGCGACTCCTTACCAATGCTCGTGCCGCTATCGTTTCGGCGACCCATTATTTGCTCTCAGGAGGGGCTATCACAAAACCGATGACAATTGCGTCAGCACCTGGCAGCACAGCTGACTTCAGTCGGACGCCCTTGAGCTTTTTCGAGATCGCATTCGTAATCTCATTTGCCAATCTCTCCGAATCCTCACGACCGAGAAGCGGTTTCTGTGGCATCCCAATGACAAGCGATTGCCCGCTTGAACCTCCTCCGACTTTTTTGACTGCAGCCTGAACAGTTGACTTCAACTCGGCAAGCTTCAAACTTTGGCTTGTCCGGGCGGCGGGCCGAGACTTCTTCTTTGCGCTCATAGATCATCACCTCAAGTAAGTTCACAAGTGATTCAAGAACGGGTTCAGCCATTACGGTCCTGATCATCATCGCAAGGAAGATAATCGCTGCGGATTAAATTGTCAATAGGAGCTCTGCCCATAGTGAATTCAACCGTCGGGAGGATATCCCAACTTACGAAATCATACGTACGAAATGCAGTGACCGTTCTATTCCTGATGAAGAAAATATTCTATGTCTTGCGCATCCACAGATCTTCGTCGCATGCAATTCTGGGGTGTGCGGCGTCGCTTATGCGATAGCACATCTTGATGGTGTATGAGATTGTTCCTTTGCGACATTTCACTTCATTCTAGCGTCGTGCGGACTGCGCTTAGGTAATGTCGCATCTTTTTGACATCAGAGCGGTCGTCGTCGACGGTGTAGCCTCGTCGTTGTGTCTCGTCCAAAACCTGTTCTATCGCGCCATAAGGGTTATCCTCAAAACCGGGGATTTGCTTAGCCGCCAATGACGCTTGTTTCGAATCCAAGCGTCCCTCGTGCCAATAGGTCCGGAGCTCTATCCAAGCAGTGTAGGGCAGGCCAATACTCAAGTATCCGTATTCTCGAAGCCGCTGCAGGTCGGCCTCCGCTGGGTTTTTGATCATGACCGCAGCCGCGCGGAGGGGTAATCGTGCGTCGCTATACTGGCCGAATGCTATTTGGATATGAGCCTCCGTCCAATATGACTCGACATACGACGGGTATGCCTTTTGGGCAAGACGGATCTCGGATATCGCCTTTGTCCTTAGACCCGCTGATCGACCTTTGCTTTTTGCATCGAGAGCGTAATCCCGATAAAAGTTAGCTAAGTTTTCGCGCAAGGTCGCTTCTTCTTCGTTAAGATCGTGCACCGAGCACAGCGTAGACTTTTTTTGATTCTCAAAAGCTTCAACCGCCTGACTTTCCAGTTTCTCACCAATCTCGAACTCATTCTTTCGTTCATGATAAAGACCAAGGTTCTGGTAGGTTCCCCACGTTGGACGTGCCTCTAAAGACCTTGTCCAGTCCTTGTAAGCCTCTTCGAAGTTATCTGATGTAGCGGAGATGTAGCCAAGCCCTCTGTAAGCGTAAGCCCGGAAGAACGCTCCAAGGCTTTTCTCTCCCAGCAGTTTCTCGTAAAGTTCGCGGGCTTCATCAGTTTTTCGAATTTGCAACTTTGCGTCAGCTTCGATGAGGGTGAGCCAGGCCCGACATTCGGTCGCGGATGGATCATCGCAGATTGAAAAGTCAAGGCTGTTTAAGAAGTCATGAAAATCCGCGTCTTTGAAGTGGCCAGACTGCGAACTGGGCCAATAGGAGAGGACGACATCGGCGTAAGCGATGAACCTGGAGCCCTTGAAGCGGGGCATCTTCGCTACCGTATTGCGGTACTCAGTGGCGTTTGCCATCTCCGAAGGAGGACATTGCAACTTTTGCTGTAGCAATGAGGCGGGATTCTCCGCTGCTGGCAGGACAAGAACACCGCTCCACGACAGAACCAAGCCACCGATAAATACGTACGTTGGAATTGCCTTGCTAAATGCTACAGTAATCGCGTGCTTGAACGAGACGCCAGCTGCCTCTCGTGACGACCGCCAGAGCCACGCTCCAGCGAAAGATGAAAGAAGTATACCGGCGGCTAAAATCAGCGCAGAAGTCGTTTGCAGAAGCTGCCAAGGTAGGTACTCGGGCAAAAAAAGCCGAGTTGTAGCAAATGAAGCGGATGCCAAAAAGACCAAAAATGAAAGCAGGAGAGTGATCGGATGTCGCAGTAGTTTCTCAATCAAAGTATCCGCCTAGCTTTTGGACTTGAAGGGCAATTTTGAGAGCACAAAAAGTGTTTGTTTCCATAGCGTCATCATTTGATTACAACGCATCATAGACTCACGCGATTAGATAACCATCCCAGTTTGCGTCTCCAGATCCGGAACCCCCACCCGCCAGGGCTATCTATTAACAGCTTCATACCGCTCGTTAGTCCCCTGGGTCGGGCGGCTCCGGTATCGGCTTCCGCGGTGCAGGTAGTAGGAACGGATAATACTCAGTTCTGATAGGGAGCATCTTTCCCCTCACGTTTGATTCTGGCGTTTAGTTCATCTTGCACTCGGCTTTGAAGACCTACAGTCAATGCAATGTCCTTGGGCGAATCAGCAACCGATCTGTCAAACTCCATTTCAAGCTCATGGAATCTATCGAGGGCGTGCTTGGCCTCCTCGGACTCAGTATCTCCATCTAGATTGCGACGCAGAGTTTCAAGGTTAACGCGCAGCCACGAGAAGGTGCGGCGAATTTTCTCTTGCTCCCTGATTCTTCTGGGCACAGCAACGGCACCGTGTGCAATGGAAGCCACAGACGCGAGACCAGCGATGCCTAACCATACTACTCTCCAGTGCGGATCACTCCATAGGCTCCAGCCCGCTATGGCTGAGCCTGAAGCGGTTGTCGTCACTAGGAAGACCACACCCAGATCAATCTTCTCCCAGCGCGCTACGACGTATTCCGCGGTAAGTTCGTAGTAATGAGCTTGGTAAAGTACCTCCCAGCTCTTCTTCAAAAGAAGATTAAGAGCAGCCGGGTGAGTGCTCATTCTCACCTCCGAGATTTGACTGGTTTGCTGAGGCAAATGTCTAACGGACCATTCTAGCGAGACGATATCTCCACAACTTGCCAAGTATCAAGTGTTAAACAGCAAGCTAATCGAAATATTTCTTTCTCTTGGGCCTGCGAAAGGTCCGAGTACACACGGGAATTTTAAAAGTGGGGGCCTCGACAGCCGCTGAGAAATGAGCGGCAAAATGCAATTTCCTGAAAGCTCCCAGGAAGCCGGGGAGTCCTCATGATGATCCTTGAAAAAACGGTGCGACGAACCGGGATGGAGAAATGAGCTGCCGGCCGACCGCTTTCTCCGAGGTCCCAAACTACACCCGATTTTCAACCCTCCCCGCAGCCTTCTGGCAATGGTCGCTTCAAGTGGCGAATCTCGAGGAATCTGGCCGGTTTTCGTGGTCTTTTTCGTTCCGTTGACTGGTCCGTGCCTCCACGGGCGTAATCGGGACGCCAAAAAGTTCCTTCCTAGCGTGAAGTTCGTTCGGCCCCTTCCACAATCGATCGCTTCCCGTCTTCTATGAGGAAGCCGAGTCAACCCGAGACCGATCCGAAAAAAGCAGGAGACCGGGGTGTCTTCGTGAATTCCCTGAGAAAACGGCGACTTCTGTGGGAACTAAGAGCCGAAGATGCGTTCCCTTAGATCTCGAGTATTGCGAGGAGACACACCCCGGAATTCAAGTCTCCAATATTGGGTCGGCGACCTTGCTAGTTGGGCGTAGCGATCTTCAGGACCGTTTTCGATGTTTGAGCTCTCTTAAGGCCTTTCTAAGCGAGCACTTTCCAGTTATATAGCTTATGAAGGAGTTTGCCGACATCAAGGAAACCGAAATTGTGAAAGCAATCCAGATCAATTTCCAATGGCTAGAAACACCTGACGATGCTGCTGCCAGACCAGTGACGGCAAGTCCGAATGTAGTCTCCGCCACTTTAAGATCTCTCGCCACCCGTTCTCCCAGAAGCTTCTCGAGCTTTTCACCCGTAACTTCGTAAAGATCCAAGTGGGCAGGATGTCTTTCGATCTCAGTAATCTCCGATCCAGTAAGTTGCAAACGATCTGGCTCTGTGGCTTTGTCTCCATCTAGTGGAAATTTGCCACCGCGACTCTCGAACTCCGCCTTGAGCGAAGTGTCAGCGTGTCGTGAAAACCACTCTGTGTCTATTCGGCCGGAGGCACCTGTGAAGGTTGATCTCAGACGACCGTGGCGCGCTAAGGCAATTCTGATAGGCGGAGTCTTGTTACTGTACTCGCTTGGAGGTGCCGAGCCCGCATCGGCGCAGTCGTGGTCGAACGGTTACGCGCACCGTCGCGCGATTACAATCAACCACGCCGGAGTTCCGAACACAGACAAATTGAACTTCCCTTTTCTGTTTTCGGGCACGTATTCGTATTTGGCTACCGTGCCGAACGGCGGCAGCGTTACCAATTCCAGCGGCTACGACATTGTTTTCACGTCTGACTCTGCAGGCACGACCACGCTGCCCTTTGAGCAAGAGAGTTTTAGCGCTGCGACCGGAGCAGTGAGCTATTGGATTCAGATTCCGACAATATCCCACACGACCGACACGGTAATTTACCTGTTCTACGGCAATTCTTCAGTCACGACGGACCAATCAAACGGAACAGGTGTATGGGACAGCAACTTTAAGGGCGTCTGGCATTTGCCGAACGGGACCACTCTCAGCGGCAACGATTCGACCAGCAACGGGAATAGCGGAACGATCAACGGGGCCGGCGCGACGAATGGCATTCTCAGCGGCGGTGCAAGCTTCAGCAGCGCCTCCGGTCAGAATATCGACGTCGGAGACTCGTCTAGCCTGCAGATTACCGGCAACGCAATATCGATTGAAGGCTGGCTCGATACTTCCGAATCGAATCCCAGCTATTGGGAGCGGATTATCGCCGAGGAGATACCAAATAACGCAGACCCATATGTAGCGTTTGCCATACACCGATGCGCAGGCAGTAAACATGCGGGCTTTTCAATAGCAACCGGAGGAGCGGGAACGGGTGTAACCCTGTGTTCCCGATCTTCACTCGTCTTGGGGAGTTGGACCCATGTAGTAGGTACGTATGACGGTTCAACGATGAGGATCTATGTGAATGGAGTACTGGACAATTCAGTTTCCGAGACCGGCAACCTCGTCAGCACCTCAACGGATGTAGTTTTTGGCACGGACACATTCTTAGCGGGGGAAACCTTCGATGGCAGTATCGATGAGGTTCGAATCTCGAACACGACACGCTCAGGCGATTGGGTCGCTACCGAATACGGCAACCAGAGCAGCCCTTCGACATTTTATGCTGTGGGATTCGCAGATTCTTCAAACGGCTATTCTTACCGGAGTGCGATCACAATTGATCATACGAAGGTCCGCAATACTGACCAAACGAACTTCCCCGTTTTCGTATCCGGAACCTACTCTTATCTTGCAATCACGAGCAGTGGAGGGAGTGTAACGAACTCGAATGGCTACGACATTATTTTCACTTCTGACGCAAGTGGTATGACCCCTCTTTCATACGAAAGGGAAACGTACAACGCCACCACCGGCGCCATCAATTTCTGGGTCAAAGTGCCCACAGTGTCCCACACGACGGACACCGTGATTTACATGTTCTACGGCAATTCTTCGGTCACGACGGATCAGTCGAATGCAGCAGGGGTGTGGGACAGCAATTACAGGGGCGTCTGGCACATGGGAAGTAGCAGCACACTTTCTGGTGCGGATTCGACTTCGAATGGATACACGCTCACTAACAACAACGGCACTACCGCAACCAGTGGGTTCATAAATGGAGCCGCGAGCTTCAACGGCACAAACAACTACCTGTCGAATTCTTCACTGAGCATACCTGCGGGCTCACCGATTACCATTTCGTATTGGAACTACGTGACGAGCGCTGACGTGCAGTCTTCTGCGGTCTTCACCATCGGAGCGTCAGACAATCCAAACCGGATCTCAGAGCATGCTCCATGGTCAGATAACAATCTATATTGGGACTATGGTAGTTGGTCCGGCGGTGGCCGCGTCACTCAGAACTGCAGCAGTTACCTTGGCTCATGGACCTACGTAGTTTCCGAATATGACGCGTCGAGCAATACGCATTCACTTTATCTGAACGGAAGTCTCGTGGCGTCGAACGTGAATTCGAACGTCCCGACAGCCACTCAGACCGGGATCGACATAGGGGCGTGGCCAGCAGCAGGAGTTTACCAGCACGGCAACATCGACGAGTTTCGAGTATCAACAACAGCCCGTTCAGCCGACTGAGTGGCCACCGAATACGTCAACCAAAACAACCCCTCCGCTTTTTTTGTTGTGGGTGCTAGCACGACGGGTCCGCATCTTACGAGTCTGTCACCCACCTCAGGCCCCACCGGAACTTCGGTCACGATAACGGGAACAAATTTCGGCTCGACGCAGGGTTCGAGCACAGTCACTTTCACCGGAGTGACGGCAGCTCCGACAAGTTGGAGCGACACGCAGATCGTTGTGCCAGTTCCCACTGGCACGATTTCCGGTAGCGTGGTTGTCACGGTTTCAAGTGTGGGCAGCAATAGCTTGGCCTTCACGGACACATCCATTTCGATAACCCGTCTCGCGCCGGCATCAGGACCAATCAGCACCGCGGTCACGATTCTAGGAGCAAATTTCGGTTCCACTCAAGGATCGAGTACCGTCAATTTCAACGGAACGACGGCGACGCCGACGAGCTGGACGAATAGCCAGATCGTGGCACCGGCGCCGAGTGGAGCAACGACCGGCAATGTGACGGTATCGCTGACGAGCGGGGCTAGCAACGGAGTGGTTTTCACCGTTACAGCTCCGACGATCAGCGCGCTGTCTACATCGTCGGGGCCGACGGGCACATCAGTGACAATTAGCGGGTCCAGTTTCGGTCTCACGCAATCTCAAGGTTCGAGCACTGTAACATTCAACGGAGCGACAGCAACTCCGACGAGTTGGAGCCCCACAAGCATCGTCGTACCGGTTCCGACGGCAGCGACGACCGGCAGTGTTGTTGTCACGGTGGCGGGCGTTGCTAGCAATGGAGTCAGCTTCTCCGTTGTGCCGAGCATCACGAGTCTGTCGCCTCTAAGCGGCCTGGCCGGTACCTCGGTGACAATTGCGGGCACTGGATTTGAAGCGACCCAAGGTTCAAGCACCGTCACATTTAACGGTACGTCGGCGACTCCGACGAGTTGGAGCGACACGAGCATCGTGGTTCCGGTTCCTAGCGGCGCAACAAAGGGAAACGTCGTGGTGAGTGTTGGAGGGTTCAACAGTGTCGGCGCTGCATTTGACATTCTTCCAGTAGGGTGGCTCGATCAAGACGTGGGAAACGTTGGTCTCGCGGGCAGTGCGACGTACTCCAATGGAATATTTACGGTCAGCGCTGGAGGAACGGACATCTATGACACAGCTGACGGGATGCATTTCGTATACCAACAACTTTCGGGCGACGGAACGATCATAGCACGCGTGGTCAATCTACAAGGAGGAGGCAGTTACTCGAAGGCCGGAGTCATGATTCGTGAGACGTTGACCGCAGGCTCAACGAATGGCTATTCATTCGAGCAGTCGGCTGGAGGGACAACCTACTATTTCAGCTACAGACCTACAACCTCTGGGAGCACAACGCAGTCGGCTGATGGGGGCACCGTTCAAAACTGGGTGAAAGTAACTAGAACTGGAAATACTTTCAGCGGATATACATCGCCCGATGCTATCAACTGGACGCAGATGGGATCGAGTCAAACGATCAGCATGGCGACGAACGTATACGTCGGTCTGGCGGTGACCAGTGAGAACACGTCTTCTCTAGCGACGGCTAAATTTGACAACGTCTCGATCAGCACGCCCGCAGCCCCGGCGCCCGTCATTACTGGTGCCTCCGCCACTACCGGTAACATCGGGACTCAGGTGGTGGTTACGGGAACTGGTTTTGGGGCCTCCCAAGGCAGCAGCCTCGTGCTGATTAACGACATACCCCAGACCATCAATTCTTGGAGCGCCACATCGATTTCGATGACGATCCCGACGGGCACGACCTCGGGCGATTTGGTGGTCTGCGTGGGTCCAAGCTTGGATTGCAGCAATCCAGTTGCGTTCAACGTGACGGCTAATCCTCTGCCTTCGTCATGGCTGGACCTCGACGTCGGCTATGGAAATGCCATTGGCAGCGCGACGTACGCGGGTTCTACCGGCACATTTGCGGTGAGCGGAGCGGGAGTGAATGTGATCGGCGGCACGGGCGAAATTTTTCACTTTGCATATCAACCGCTATCCGGCGACGGAACCATCGTGGCACGCCTAACGGGCTTGCCGGCGGGAACCGGTGGTTCTACCCGGCAGGCCGGCATCATGTTTCGAGAGACGCTTACGCAAGGGTCCGCGATGGCGTTCATCGGCTGTCAGGCCGTGTGCGGCACTCAGTTCATATACCGCACGGCGACGGGCGGGAACGCGACCACATACTCTGGCCCAGGCATAGCGTTGCCCTACTGGTACAAGCTAGTTCGCAGTGGAAGCACGTTTACCGCCTACATGGCGCTGGACGGTGTGAACTGGGCGCAAGTAGGGTCCAGTGAAACGATCAGCATGGCGACGAACGTGTATGTCGGCCTGGCGGTAGACAGTGTGTACATCGGGGGCGTCTCCACCGCGACATTCGATAACGTGTCCATAAGTTCGGCTGCCGTCACCACTCCCGTCATCACAAATGTGTCCGCGACGACGGGGTCGGTCGGGAGTCAAATTGTCATCACGGGGACCGGGTTTGGGTCCAGCCAAAACGGCAGTGCCGTCTTCCTAAACGATTTGGCTACGACCATCGTTGGCTGGAGCGACACATCGATCGTCATAACGATACCGACCGGAGCGACAACGGGGTACTTGGCGGTTTCCGTGGCGCCGAGTATGAACACCAGTAATCCCGTGCCTTTCGAAGTGACCACTCAACCCCTGCCGCTACCCTGGCTGGATCAGGACATCGGGAGTGTAGGCATCGCCGGCAGCGCGACGTATGCCAGCGGCACTTTCACGGTGACCGCCGCGGGGAACGGGGTAGGCGGAACCGGTGACGGTATGCACTTCGTGTATCAGCCGTTGTCAGGCGACGGCACTATCGTGGCGCGATTGGCCAGTTTCCAGCAATCCTCTTACGCAGAGGCGGGAGTCATGATCCGAGAGACGCTATCGCCAGGCGCGACGATGGCCTACGTCGGATATCAGCCAGCCAATGGAAGCGACAACTTCAAGTACCGAACGACGACTGGGGGAACTGCCGGCTCAACAGGCGTCAGCACCTCAAGCTTGCCCACTTGGCTCATGGTGATTCGGAGCGGGAACACCTTCAAGGCCTACACCGCACCCGATGGGCTGAACTGGACGCAAGTTGGTTCGACCCAGACGATCAGCATGGCGACGAATGTATACGTGGGCTTGGCCGTGGCCAGTTCCGGGAACTACTTTGTGGCCACCGCGGGCTTCGATAACGTGGCGGTTAGCTCGAGCGCGTCCGTCATCAGTCCGGTCATTAGCAGCTTGTCTCCTCCGGGTGGCCCTATCGGAGGATCGATTACCGTCAATGGGACGAGTTTTGGCACCAGCCAGAGCAGCAGCCAGCTCATGCTCAATGGCTCGGCGCTCAATCCCACGTCCTGGAGCAGCACGAGCATTGGCTTTACCGTGCCGAACGGCGCGACGACAGGTCCGATCACGGTAACCGTGGGCGGTGTGACCAGTAACGCCGTCCAATTGACTGTTCTCGAGGCTGGCACGGTCACCGGGCTTTCTCCATCTTCGGGACCGATCGGTTCATCGGTGGTGATTACGGGCACCGGGTTCGGCTCGACGCAAAGCACGAGCGTCGTGTTCTTCGCTGCCGACGTATCCATCACGATCACCAGTTGGAGCGACACGTCTATTACGGCAACGGTGCCGGCTGGAACCGTGACTGGTCCTGTGACGGTCACCGTGGCTGGGAAGACAGCCACCGGCCCCGTGTTCACGCTGACGGCGCAGATCCAGCTCGTGGATTCGCTCGGCCATTCCACGACGTACACATCTCAAGTTGGGGCCGGTCGATGGCTGCCCACCGATTCTCAGGGTTCAGCGTGCTCAACCTGTTCGGTGCGCGGGAACAATCACAATACCTACGATTCGAACGGAAACATCCTCACATCGACGGATCCATTGGGGCACGTAACGACCTACACCTACGACTCGTCGAACAACATGCTCTCGCAATCCACTCCGCTGAACGGCACCACGAACGCGACGACCGCATACACCTATAACGGTTTCGGCGAAGTGCTGACCGTTACCGATTCGCTCGGAAACGTCACCACCAACACTTACGATACGCACGGGAATTTGACTTCGGTTACTTCTCCCGCGCCGAATAGCAGTACGGCGGCGAGCGTTACAACCTTTGCGTACAACTCGCTCGGCGAGCTCACATCGATCACCGACCCGCTGAACCATGTCACGACCATGACGTACACCACGGCTGGCCTGATCGCTACGATTACCGACGCGCAGAACAACCTCACCACATACGCGTACGACTTGAAGGGCAACCGCACTTCCGTCACCGATGCGCTGAATCATCAAACCACGTTTACGTATGACGCGATGAGCCGGCTGACAAAGATCACCTATCCCGACTCCACCACGTCCAGCTTTACGTACGATTCGCGAGGGCGGCGGACTTCGGTGACCGACCAGAACAACAAGACCACCACGTACGCCTACGACGACTCCGACCGGCTGACCAGCGTCACCGATGCGGCGAGCCATGTCACGCACTACGCCTACGACACTGAAGACAACCTGAGCAGCATCACCGATGCAAATAGCAACCAGACGGCGTTCACCTATGACGCCTTTGGCCGCGTGACCCAGACCAATTTCCCGTCCTCGCTCAGCGAGTTCTACCAGTACGACGCCGGCAACAACCTCACCCAGAAGACCGACCGCAAGAACCAGACGATCACATATGTGTACGACGCGCTGAACCGGCTGTCCAAGAAGCAGTACCCGGATTCGACCGAAGTCGATTACACCTACGATCTGGTAGGAAAGATTCAGCAGGTGAACGATCCGACGGGGACCTACGCCTTCGCCTACGACAACATGGGGCGGCTGATCGGCACCACGACGAGCTACAGCTTCCTCACCAGCCGCAGCTTCGCGAACGCGTATGCCTACGACGCGGCGTCGAATCGCACAGGATTTACCGACCCGGAGAATGGCTCAACCACGTACAGCTACGACACGCTCAACCGGCTGACCTCTCTGGCTCCGCCGTCGGCCTTCGGCTCGGGGTCGTTCGGGTTCAGCTATGACGCGCTGTCGCGCCGCACACAGATGACCCGACCCAACAGCGTGGCGACCAACTATTCCTATGACAATCTCTCGCGCCTGACCTCGGTGCTGCACCAACTGTCCGGGAGTACTATCGACGGAGCCACGTACACGCTGGATAATGCTGGCAACAGGACCTCGAAGACGGACCAGAGAGCGGGGGTGACGTCGAACTACACCTATGACCCGATCTACGAGTTAACGCAAGTGACCCAGGCAAACAACACGACGGAGAGCTACAGCTACGACGCGGTGGGCAACCGCACAGCGTCGCTAGGAGTATCGTCGTACACGACGAACGCGTCGAACGAGCTGACGGCGACCTCCAACGCCAGTTATACCTACGACAGCAACGGAAACACACTAACCAAGACCGTGGGCTCGAACACCACGAACTACACTTGGGACTTCGAGAATCGGCTGACGGGTGTGACGCTGCCCGGAAGTGGCGGGACCGTGACCTTCAAGTACGATCCATTCGGTCGGCGCATCGAGAAATCTTCCACTGCAACAACGAGCGTTTTCGCTTACGACGGTGACAATCTGATCGAGGAAACCAATACTTCCGGTGCCGTGGTGGCTCGCTACGAGCAAACGCAAAACATTGACGAGCCGCTGGCGGAACTACGAAGTTCAACGACTAGCTATTACGAAGCGGACGGGCTTGGTTCGGTCACATCGCTTGCCAACGCTGCGGGCGCTGTCGCCAACACGTACACTTACGATTCGTACGGAAAGGTCACGGCCTCCAGCGGGTCGCTGACGAATCCATTCCAATACACGGGCCGCGAGTTCGATGCGGAAACCAATCTCTACTTCTACCGTGCCAGATACTACGATCCAGCCATTGGACGATTCGCGAGCGAGGACCCACTCGGACTGGCTGGAGGCCAACTCGATACATATGGCTACGTGAATAACAGGGCAGTTGACCGCAAAGATCCGCGGGGCACGTCTGACCCGTGGATCCACTTCCAGGAGACGCTCAACGCTGCAATGGCCGCGGGTTGGCCATATTGGGATGCCCTGAAACTCGCATGGGAAGTAACCCTGGTGGACACCGATCAGGGAACCAACCCGGCTAGCGCGCACAAGCATGCGATGGGCGGCAAGAATGAGAGCTGCAGTGACGCCTACCAAAACACGCTGAACGAGTTTGGTTCATGGGATCTTCCAACGCAACTTCATGCGATCGAAGACTCTTATGCTCTAGGTCACCTTTATCAATCATGGAATGGGATACCTACGCCGTTTCACGTCCTGCATGATACCGAGTACCTTCCTATGGCCGAGGGGGCTGCCCGTACTTGGCTTACCGTACCGGGAGTATCCCCTAGGGTTGTTTTGGCGACACCGCCCGAGAAATGTGGGTGTAAGTGAAACAACTCCGTCATAATCCCGTAATGCGTAGGGTGGGATATTTTATGCCAAACACACGTAAGATACTGATTGGCTTATGGTCACTATATGTTGTTGGATTGCCGGTTTGTTCCGCATATCCAGCCGCTTTGCCAATCGTGTTGGGAGTCATCATATTTGTCGCCTACCCAATCTGGTTTGTTGTCTGGCTAGTTGCGTACTTCTACGGGCTCTTGACCGTTGGAAAGCGTAACTTTAGATCAAATATGGGGACCTGGTGGTTATTGTCGGTTCCCTACAGCGTGGCGCTTCCGCTGCTAGTGCTCCTTCTGAACGTAAGAATTTGGGCGTTTTCGCATTTTATGGTGCTATTTGCGCTCTTTGCTTGCCTCACAATCCTCTCTTCGTTTCTGTGGACCATAGCTGCAATAGTGCAAAAATATTGGCGGACTGTTAGCGAGAGGCTGATGCTCGGAGCTGTTTCCATAATGGTCTTAATATGGGTAATTGCGATCAAAGGTAAGCTGCACTCCTAGCTCTACGGGCCGGCGGATGGCAGACCCTTTGTTTTGATTTTCCGAGTTCTATAAAAGGCGGGTTGACCTGCCCCCCAACTCCGCACACATCACAATACGACATCCGAGCCGTTGACCTGCTCGGCGGTGATGGGCGGGTAGCGCACCCTTGGAGTGGGTCTGGCTTTCCGGGTGGCCGTTCCTTCGCGGGTTTCGAAGGGGCGGTGGGTTTGGTTCTTCCTTCCTTTCACGGCCGACAACCCACAGTCCGAACCCGCACTTATCCGCAGTTCGATGCTCACTACTGAATGAAGATGCTGGGGTCCGATTAGAGTCCGGTAAACAAAAACCAATCAAAATGGGCGAAGTGCAGAGATGAACAAGGTTTCTGCAAATGACTCAAATTGCGTCCAGTTGCATGAAAAATCGCGAGATGCCGAAACCTCCCCAACAGCCGTGTCAAGGCGGGTGGCGCATTCTTCCGGACGATTTGGCGTTTCCGGGTGGCCGCCGCTTCGCGGGTTTCGAAGGGGCGGTGGGTTTGGTTTGTTTCTTGTCTACATGACCTGGACTATTTTTCTGGATCGCACCGGCCTCGTTTCCAGGTTCTGAAAATACCTCCATTCAGGCGGGATGTCTTGAAGGCCGGGGTGTCCTCACGATCTGCGGCGAAAAACGGCGCAAGCGCACGCACTGTTCGAGGTATTTCCGTTCTTATCCGCGAGCAGAAACCGTTTTCTTTGTTGGATCGTCGGAGTAAGCTTTGTAGATGCAGATGACGTGCAGGATCAGGCCGGGAACGATAAACAGGCAGTAGCCAACGATCGTCCCAATCAACCAGCCAATTCCAGGCCCGATCTGTCCCTTATATATCTGGCCGGCCCCCGGGATCACGAAGCTCAGGACTGCCGCTACTCCTGGGTTCCAAGCTTTTGGCGTCCGGTTCCGACGCACAACGGGATCAAGAATTCTCCGCAGTGTTTGCACTTCTTAGCCGCAAAGGCGACGAGTTCTGAGCAATATGGGCAACGGATTTTCGGCTCAACTGTTGTTGTTGGACTCGCTGGGGACGACACTGTGTAATCCTCCCGGCCACCGGTCACTGAACTATTCAATCGGTTACATCCTAATTCGTTCCCGTGATTAGCATGATACTCATAGTCCGTGGACACATAAACCCAGAGGCTCCCAAGACGACGCTCAAAGGTAAATGGAAGATATTCGCATCCGATTTGGCAAAGCTGTCCGTCAACGGCGGCACAAGCTTGGGGTGTCCCAGGAAGCATTTGGAGATATGTGTCAGTTGGACCGGACGTACATCGGCGGGATCGAGCGTGGCGAACGGAACGTGGCGCTGGTGAACATCGAGAAGATCGCGAAGACACTCAAATTGACGCTGGCAGAGTTGTTCCGTGGCGTGTGACTGAGGTTCTAAGACACGGCGGCAGTGAATCCTGCTGGTAATTTCGCCTTAGTCAGTTGCAGTGCTGCCTGCTCAATTTCCCGGAGCCGCTTTCTTGAGAGCACTTTGTGGATGGCTCTGCGCTGGTTCTTTCTGCTGTATCGCGGACCTAGAATGTCGATAGAAAACGCCCAATAGGTAATCGTCTGCTGACGTTTCACGTTGTCGCTCCCGATCAGGATTTTCTGCGTTCGGCCCTTTCCAAGTTCCGGTTGGCCCACTCGAGAGCCAGGAAGATTTCCCCGCCCTCCCGATAACCGCGCACGATTACCGCACTGGGTCTGACGCGGAGCACCGCGTTCTGCGCTCGCGAGTGGGTGAAGCCTAATGCCCCGCGCAACAGAAAATACGCGAGGGATGGACTGCGGCGCAGCCCGTGATGACACATCACGAAAACCTTGTTGTTACGCTTCCGCAGCGCCTTGCGGTAGAAGCGCAAAGCACGGCGGTAGAACCAGCGTGGGCGCAACTTCATATCATCCCTGAACGGCAGCCACAGGCATTTGAACTGTCGGACTTTCTTCCCATGCTTACCGTGCCGGAGGTTGACAACGTGAGTGATGCCTAGAGCCTGGAGTTTTTCGACGTGGCTCCGGGTAGTAATGGCACTGCCAAATGCCAGCCGCTTTGTCACAAACCATGCCTTCAAACCTGCCTCCTTTGCGGGTGCCTAACCCGTTTACAAAACAAGTGTTTTACAAAGGCCCTACCAAGCCTAATTGGGCCTGCAAACAAACCACTTGGCCTGCCCCAGCCAACAGGGTTTTACAAACGCCCTTGCGCGGCCTTTAGGGCGCACGCAGGGCTAACCCCTAGCTGTGCCCCAATGCGCCGCCAGCTAGCGCCCTGGGCACGCAGGGCGGCAATTTGGGCAGGGTTTAGCTGCTTGGCGGGCCTGCCCAGCCGTTTGCCTTTGGCCTTGGCGTTACGCAGCCCTGCCCGCACACGCTCTGCTATCAGGCTACGTTCAAGTTCGGCAACGGCTCCCAGCACAGTGAAGATCATCTTGCCGGTAGGTGTACTTGTATCGATCTGTTCGGAGAGAGAGACAAATTCAATTCCAAGAGCGCGGAAGGTTTCCAACGCGCGTAGCAGGTGGGAAACGGAACGGGCAAAGCGGTCGAACTTCCAAACAGCGATGACTTCGAACTTGCGTTTGTGGGCGTCTGCAATCAGGCGGTCCAGCTGTGGGCGACGTTCCTTAGCGCCGGAAATACCAGCGTTTACGTATTCCCCAACCAGCGGCCAGCCGCGCCGCTGGCAGTATTCTCTTATTTCTCGAGATTGAACTTCAGGGTCTTGGCCGTGATGGAGTGTGGAAACTCGCGAATACAAAACAGCACGTCGATCTAAATCTGGCCCAGCGACAACTTGAGGGAACACAAGTGGGATGCTAGTTTCGTTGCCAGCCATTTCGGCCTCCTTAACAGGTCGTTTGGTTAGGGGCGCGTTTGGTGCTCGTAACACCTGCGCGTCCCGCTTTTCTACTTTCGGTTGTAGCCTTTCTTCCTCCCTCGGCCCTTGCAGTAGATTTCCTGCTTAAGAGCGAGGAGGCGATCAATGTCCGCCTTGCGCCAAAGTCGTACGGCCCTACCGTTGCGTATACGTAGCTTTGGGGCCTTAAGCTTTTTGGCGACCACCCAGCGGTGCAGGGTCATTACCGCAATACCCGCTGCTTTGGCGGCCTGCTGCGTGTTGTAAGGCTTCACCATATACGTTATATATATACCATATTTAGATTGGGTTGTAAAGCTTTTGTTTGGCTCACCCTGTAAAGGTTGCTGGCCTTTGCTACGACCATCGCGGTGAGTGTGCAAGGCTAAGGAGCAGAGCAGTTTTACCTTCACGCAGTTCGCCGCCGTCACAATCCTAGAACTCCTAAGGGCAACGCCCTCCACACACCCGACCGGATCATCTTGGGGGAAATTCGCGGCGGGGAGGCCTTCGATGTTCTCCAACTCTTAAACACCGGCCATAGTGGAACGCTCTCGACCGTCCATGCCAATTCTGCCGCTCAAGGTATTTCTCGCTTCACAACCTGTGTGGTCCAAAGCGGGGTGGAGATACCATACCGCGCCACCAAGACCAATATCGCAGACACGCTCAACATCATTGTCCAGATCGAGCGTCGACCCGGTATTCGGCGTGTTTCTGAAGTGTTGGGAATTCGAGCTTACTGCCCAGAGACCGACAGCTATGAGTTGCATCCAGCATACATTCGAGGGAAACCCAACCTTGGTGATGGTTGATCTGAATAGCAATCTCGTAGGAAGTTGAAAGCAACGAATCAGCCTTTACTGAGTCGCTGTTCGCCCTGTTGTCCAACTCTCCCCGCGGAAGTGGCAGATTCCTAGGCGCCATTAACGCTCTGCCGTCGGGACACTCCCCAGTCCAGATGATCTGCGCCCCAATGCAAGTCACTTCAACTGGATCGGGCGCACGCGATTAGGATTGATCAAAATACTCCCGCATTAAGGGCGTGATGCGATAACATCACCATACTTTACAGGGGCCAAATCATGCCAACTGACTTCGCCTCAACCACAGGCAATCCGGCCACCAGCATCACGCTGGCAGTCGCAGCCACCGCCACAGCAACTTGGCCCGCGTAGAAGGAGCCAGGTCCACTTTTCGAAGATACGGTTTACGCAGATTTGAAGTTAGCTCCTCCGTACGCGGCTGGGGATCGACGCTTGATATACACCGCAAAACGGCTCAGCCCCGAAATCTTCACGGAAATCCTCCCTTTACTGAATGGGCTGCGCGTTCTCCCGATCCTGTCGCCTACGGTCTAGCGGTTCCATCACCTCCTAGATACGACCGTTGATGCGAAGATGTACCAGCCGCGCGAGAATTTCATGCATATTTATTTGAGCTTTCTGTATTGAGAACACTCAGCTATTGCTTTCATTTTCTGTGCCCGCCAATCACCCCTCCGAGCTGTAAAAGTCTGGTCCGACGCGGAGGCCGAACAATTTAGATGGCCCTCTGCGCACGTAGTTTCCGCTGGCTCAGACACAGAGAAGGTTTGATTGACCTAAACGGACATTCTTTTATCTGCGGGAGAGAGAATTCATGAAATTCTGCGCTCACGATACCTTCCTACCTTGGCCAATAACAATGGCGCTTCCACGCAGTTGCCACATTCCCCACGCGGTTCCAGTCGTCGTTGACGAAACGTGAATGCGCCAGTCCGGAGCCCTGATGCAAGTGTATACGCCAGAAATATCATAAACTGACTGGCGGGCTCCATAGCTATCGCTTCGGGGGGTGGGATGACACGGCCGCCGATTTCGCATTCCAAAGGAATTCCACCGCGAGGAAAAACTGTGCCCCATTTTGTGCCACTCCTCGATCAAGAACCGTGGCAGATGGTAGCACACGAGTGGCAGAGGGACTCAGCGCCACTTGTACGCAGAATCAACACTGTAGCAAGTCGCAGGACTCAATCTTAATTGTCTCTGGATGGTCTCTAAATTCTGAATCTATTCCTAACAGACCGCTGTACGCTCCCTTTACAATTCAGCGGAGGGCGGAGTGTCCTTCTCTGAAAACAAATGTTTCGGGGAAACTCCGCTGCGAAAGCGCCGATAATGTCGCTATCACCCAAGGCACTGGGAAGGAATATTGGCTTACTCGAAACCCGTCATCTACTTCATCTGTCGCCGTTCTTTGGCTCACTCAAAAATGGTCCGCTCACCTGTTGGTAAAGGGTTGGCAGTTGGGTTCCGAGCGCCGCGAGGGCTTGCTGTAATTCGCGAATAGCGGTTTGCGGGTCCGATAACGTTTCACTCGACTCAGCGAGCAGGGCGCTACCATTGTCGTTCACTTTCTGCGCTTCCGAGAAAACACTCATAACACCGCCACGCCAATCACTGGCCTTTGTTGCTGCGGACAGAGGCGTGTCAGATACGGATTGAGGCATTGATGTTATAGAAGTGGGTGAAAGCAACGGCGAAATCCTAACTCCCAGCTCATCCACGTCTTGGCGAAGCATCGAGACATGGTCACGAATCAATAACTCCAAAGTCTCCTGCGACCCACTATTCAGTTCCGCCACCATGTCGGGAGTATAGCGATTGCCCAGTCGTCGTAGCGCCCACGCTTGAGCCATGGCATCTTGTAGAAGTTCCACGGTTTTGTTGACAAATGCGGTGCGCTCTTTAGCAATCGGAAAGCGTTCCTCCAATCGCTGTTCAAGTGCCGGCCTGCCAGCAACGACAATCGCAGTTGGTTCATTTCTAGTCGCCTCAATGCCCTCTCTTTCGATTCCGTACGCTTGCGCCGCAGCCCCTTGCGCAATTTGTGATGCCGGAGCATCCCTCGGAAGTTGATCCTGTTGCGACTGGCCTTCCTCCATAGTTTGGAGGCGAAGCTCAACGTGGGCGATTCCTTGCAGGGCGGCGAGGAGCTCATTTTTACGCTCAGACGTGCTAACAATTCCTCGTACTAGCACTGACCCCTGGCCGTACTTTCGTATGTCGCGGTCTAGTTCTATCTGCTCGCCCAAGTCCGCTTTTTCAGCGTGAATGACCACTCGAGCTCGCAGCTCAGCTTCCGCCAGTTCAGAATCAGTTACCACCGGAGGCTGCAGAGCCACACTCGCTGGACGTTTGCTCACAGAATCATATAGTGTTGGCTCAGGTTCGAAGATGGCCACATTGATCGCATCCATGGGCAGGACATCCCATGCTAGCTCGTGGACCTCCACTTGCCGACCGTCCTGCAACCGGAGACCTTCTGCGACTGGATGAAAGTCAGTGGACCGTACTGTGATGCTTCCCTCCGCGATTGGGCCTTCTGACGTCGTAGTCTTGAGAGTGATGAAATCTCCGCCACCTGTCGTCATTTCGTCTAGCCGCTCGTCAAGACTGTTGTACCAAGCGCTGTAGTTGGCTGGTGATAATGGGTCCTGCCAGGAGAAGTGAGCAGTGGAAAAAGCTCGTCGGAATTCGCTGTCGGTAGTTTGTACTCCATTCGGTTGGTCTTGCGGCCCCATTCGCGACATTACGTTGCTAGACTGTTTCTCTCTAGCGCCTTCGATCACGTCTAGACGATCTGCCTCCCGCATTCCAACCGGATCACGGTAGATAGTGCGAGTCACAACTTGGCTACCGACCTGGATGCGCAGTCTCTGGTAAACGACAGGCTTCGCTACGCCCTGCAACGCGCGGACCTCAGATCCTTGAGCATTCTCGAGGAGCTGACTCGCGGAGACTGTGGGCACATGCCACAAGTGCATAAGCGAGAAAAGGGCCAAGATTGCCACGACGGGGGCGCCGATCCATACATACCGTGGGACCCCAATTTGTGAAATCGCCCACAATGTCCGACCGGCTTGCAATACCCGCTTCCATAGTGGGGGACGACCGATGCTAACTGCAAGCTGCTCGAGTCGAGTAACAAACGTGGACCGTCGGCCAGCAGAGATTGAGAAATAGGGTTGAATCAGATGATCGCGGTACTCCACGACATCTCGGATGGCCTCTTCGATCTGCTCCCGGCGCGACCGGCAAGACCAACAAGACTCTACATGAAGCTCAACCTGTGCAGATTCGTTGGCCGACAATTCACCGTCCAACGCCAGCAACAGCTGCTCATCAGAAAGGTGAGGATTCTGATTGGATTTCTGTCTGTCTGCCAAACCGTGCCTTCTCCTTTCAGCGGGCTTATCCGTGGGACTCCATGATCAGCTTCTTGATGGCTCGACGTAGTGACTCCGCGACTGTGGATATTGTGACCTCAAGGATCTCAGCAATTTCGCGGTAGCGAAAACCCTCGGCGCGCAAGTACAGGCACTGCTTCTGTTGTTCGGAAAGTGTGCTGATTGCAGCATGGACGCGAGACAACTTCTCCCTGCGGAGCAAGACCTCTTCGGCACCAGGCGACGGGTCAGCATATGATATTTCAAACTCAGGTAATTCCTCGGGCGCATTTGAGAATAATTGTTTTCGCCTTTTGAGTTCATTGATACTAATGTTGTGTGCGACGCGGAAAACCCAACCCCGTATATTGTCTTCTCTACCGCCGGCGTTGAGGTGTTTGTAAAGCCGAAGGAAGGTTTCCTGAATAATATCTTCCGCATCGACAGGACTTGCGCTTCGGCAAAGTAGATAGCGAAAAATCGGTTGATATAACTCATCGTACATCCGTGTAATCCGCTCTTCAAGCCTCAGAGTAGGTTGGCCTTCCTGGCCGAGGACAGTGGCAGGCACACACAAGTCCATACCTACTAGACGGCCACCGTCTACCTTCACGCCGGAGTCCTCCGCTGCATCCCCAACCCATGCCCTGCCCCTGAGCGCGCTGCTCTCGCCTCGGCTATCGGGCAGCTCCTACCAAGCCCAGTTGGAACAGTAACAATTGAGGAGATGCTTTTTGCGACAGGCGAATGAAATTTATTTTTGAGCACTGGTGTTGACAATAGGCATTCGATGCTAACCCGACTTTGGCTCAATCGAGCGTTTTTTCTGTGCGGATGACTGCGAACGACCATCCGAATTTGGACCTGACCTTCCCATGATGTTAGGGGCGGGGGATCGAGTTCCGTAAACCCTGCGACGACGGTAACGAGTGATCTAGATCTAAGAGTCGCGGGAGTCGCGGGACGCTACTAGTACTGAAGCATATAAGTTTCCTCCAATTGAGCCCATGCAGGAGGCAACTGGCGGCAGAGCTAACCCAAATGTACGATGGCAGCCTAGCGCGGGGTATACAACCCAGCGCTACCAACTTCCCGCTCTGGGCGGTCCAAGCGATCCAGCCCGCCTGAAATCCTGAAGATCTAGCCACAGTTGGATTCAGTTGTGGCTTTTCGGACACAGCTCATCCGCTGCTCTTAGCCATTCTTTGGTCACTGTGACCGTTTGATGCGCCTGTCCTTCGCTACGGACCCGTGCACCGCTGCTATCCGAGAAAGGGAGCACTAGTTTGTGGCGCAAGCGCTCAAAACGGAAATTCCGGCTAAATCGCGACGAGGGCCCCTGCGGCGCTGAGACACTGCCATCAGTCAGGCAGCCGTATTCGGCGAGGCAACGAGTCTCGATCACGCTCCAACGCGACTAGAATATGGCGCCCTTGATCAGAGAAGACTGAAGAATATTTTGGCACGCCGTCACAAAAGGCACCTCCCTGATTGTTATACACACATAATCCATAACTCAAAAGATGAACCGGCTCCGAAAATATCTTTGGAGAGCGGCCATAACTATGAGGGCTCAGATATCGAGGACAGCAGCAAGTTCTTTCGGCCTTTGACTATTAAACCGAATATTTCACACGTTAGGTTACGAATTCGAAAGCAGGCAGAGAACAGATTTAAAGCGAATCAGGGAGGCCTCCGACGATGGCTATTCAACCGAAAGTCAAGAGAAGCTGTTTCATCATAGTTCTCGGCTTGCTGGTAGCTATTGTTCTACTGCCTGTTCAGGGGCAGGCGCAAGTGGTCGGAGCGACAGTAACAGGGACCGTCACAGATCCGTCTGGGGCTTCCATAGCTAACGCGCAAGTCTCGGTTACCAATACCGACACAGGGATTACGACTAACGTAAAGACCAACTCTGGTGGATTTTATACCACTCCGAATCTGATACCGGGCCCATATCAGGTTACGATTCGAGCGGATGGGTTCCAGACCGAAATCCGGAGTGGCATCCTTCTTGCCGTCGGAGCGCAACAGGTCCTCAATGGGGCTTTGACCCTGGGTCAGACGTCGCAAACGGTTGAGGTCACGGGAGAGCAGCCGAACGTAGATTTGGCCTCGTCAACCCTCAGCGGACAGGTCGAATCGCGGACGGTTCTCGACTTGCCCCTAAATGGGCGTGACTGGACTTCGCTTGCCACTCTTCAACCAGGTGTCAACTTGATCGAAACACAGATTGCGACCGGGGACTCCGGGCGCGGAAACCGTGGTTTTGGAGCGGAACTCACTATTTCTGGCCAGAGGACCACAACCAATAATTACCGACTGGATGGTATTAGCGTCAATGATTACGCCAACAGCGGGCCAGGCAACGTGATTGGCGCCGCGCTGGGCGTGGACGCCATTCAAGAGTTCTCTGTCCTCACGGGCGGTTTCTCGGCCGAGTACGGGAAGGCCGCAGGTGGAGTCATAAACGCCATCACCAAGTCCGGGACGAACGCCTTTCATGGGGACCTATACGAGTTCATGCGGAACAGTGCGTTGGACTCGCGAGATTACTTCTCCAGGAGCGCCAACACGCCGTTGGCGCAATTCAGGCGCAACCAGTTCGGCGGCTCGGCGGGCGGGCCGATCATCAAAGGCAAGGCTTTTATCTTCGGAGATTACGAAGGGATGCGCCAAGCGAAGGGGATTACGTCGACGATCAAGATTCCGTCTTTGAATGCGCGGAAGGGAATCCTAGCGGACCCTAACAACCCAGGGCAAAACTTGCCCGCGTTCAGTGGCACCTGCCCGGCCAACTCTCGATTGCTCGATCCGACTGCGCACGTTTGCGTCGATAACTCAGCAGCGGCGATGTTCCGGATGTACCCAACTCCGACGCCCGGCACCGCCAACGGGGACTCGGCCCTATTCATTAACTCCGCTTTGCAAATTGTGCCGGAGAATTTCTATACCTTCCGAGTGGATTACAAGCTTTCGATGAATGACAGCCTGTCTGGGACGTATCTGTTTGATGACACCGATTTCACGCAACCCGACACCTTCAACAACGATATTCTGAACTCGCATACTAGGCGGCAGACCGTCGTGCTCCAAGAGAGTCACACGTTCGGTCCCAATCTTGTCAATGACGCGCGAGTTGGCTACAGCCGCACTCATGTGATCAATCTCGAACCCGCAGGGGCGGTTAACGCCGCAGCGACAGACAAGACTCTGGGCAGTACGGTGGGACAGAATGCTCCCGAAATCCAAATCGATGGAGCAGGTGATAGGATGCCAGGCGGCGTCGGCACCCCCCCTTTTTCTAAACACGCCTACAATTCGTTTCAGTACTATGACGATGCATTTTGGACTCATGGAGCCCATACGCTGAAATTTGGCGGAGGTATCGAACGGATGCAATACAATTTTGAAGAATTTTTTGAGCCGGGTGGATTATGGAGGTTCCACAACATAACGGATTTTCTCACCAATAGCGCCTATCATTTTGAGGCGGGTATCCCCAGCACAAATACGCCGCGGGAATTTCGACAGACTCTTTTTGGAGCCTATGTCCAGGACGACTGGCGCTTCCGTCCCAACCTCACGTTGAACATTGGCCTGCGCTACGAAATGGTTACGGTCATCAAGGATGCGCAGGGCAAGATTACAAACTTGTTAAACATTTCGGACCCGGCGCCCCAGTGCGCGATTCAGTTTACTACGCCCAATTTCCCGCCGTACCCAGGCACAACCTGCTCCAGTGTTGGTCCTTACTACTCGAACCCCACGACTCGTAACTTTGAGCCGCGGATAGGATTTGCGTGGGATCCATTCCGCGACGGAAAGACCTCGGTCCGCGGGGGCTTTGGTATATACGACGTATTGCCGCTGCCGGGTTACTTCCTGGTGCAGGAGCAACAGGCCGCGCCGTTTATGATATTTTCCTCAGTGGACGCAGCGGCGTGCGCTTTTGGTACCTCCCCGTCTTGTTCCAACCCCTTGGCGGGGCATTTTAGCTCGGGTGGGGAGAACCTGCTGGTGAATCCGCCGCCGGGCGTCAGTCCAGGTAAGTTAGCTACTTCCACAGTTGAACATAACCCTCACCGCAATTATGTGGAACAGTGGAACCTTAACGTTCAGCATCAAATTACCGCGGACCTGTCGCTTATGGTTGGCTATGTAGGCTCCCATGGCGTCCACAATCTAATTCGCGGAGATGATGGAAATATGACGCAAGGTGTGCAGACCTCCGCGGGATTGCTGTTTCCCTGCGGCCCCCCTATACAGCCCGATGGATCTTGCACGGTAGGCAACAACGCAGCAGGAAACAATGCGCAGGTTAACCAGACTTTAGGAACCATTCGGTATCTCTATTGGGGAACAGATTCCAGCTACAACGCTCTGAACGTAAATGTTGACAAGAGGATGGGTCACGGTCTTCAATTTGAGGTTTCCTATACCTGGGGAAAATCACTTGACGAAAGCTCGTCAACCATCGCGGGAGATACATTTAGTCAAGCCCTCAACTCATTGTATTATTTCGACCCGAAATCACTCCGGGGCCCTTCTGATTTCAACGTTGACCATACTCTATCCTTCAATACCCTCTGGCTTATACCAACGCCAAAGTCTCTCGACGGGATTGCAAAAACCGTGTTGGGCGGATGGCAGATGGGCGGAATCATCACATATAATTCCGGAGTTCCCACTACTCCTATAATTGGCGGAGACCCCATGGGCTTAGGGAACGGAGGCGCAGACCAATTCGGCATACCAAACCTCATTCCCGGCTGCGACCCCGTTGTCCACAACTTTGTAGGTGGTACAGCACCTATCTACATAAACTCAAATTGCTACACCCTTCCGACGGTACCGAAGACGTCGCCACTTGCCGCGCAGTGTGGGACTTTCAGCGGGGCGCCAGACATTAGCAACACTCCGAATAAGTATTGCGCGAATCTCCTGGGCAATGCTGGCCGCAATTCGATCAATGGACCCAAACTCATAAACGTGGATTTCTCGATGATGAAGAACACTGCGATCAGGAAGATTTCGGAGACGTTCAACGTTCAGTTCCGGGCGGAGATTTTCAACATTTTTAATCGCTCTAACTTCGTTCCCCCTGAACCGGTGAGTGGCTCAGGGGGTGCAACGTTATTTAACCAGGACGGATCGTCAGCAGGTGCCGGACAAATCGACTCGTTAGCGACATCACCACGAGACGTCCAGTTTGCACTGAAGGTGATTTGGTAAAAGGTAGCGCCTGCTTTGGCACAGCTGGCAACCCAAGTTGTGGGCGGGTAGCTGTGCGTTTTTTCAAGGATCAACCGAACTTTTTCTTGGGTGATGCACTATTATTGGGGCAAGTTTCGCTATCGCACGTATCCTCGGAGCTTAAAGGGAGAATTGTATGAAGTATTCCAAATTCGGACGTCTTGCACTTGGCCTAACTATCTTGGTACTCAGTGCTTGCGCTCTCACGGTTTCGGCTCAGAGCGGTTACCACCTTATTAAGAAAGTTCCACTGGCCGCAGCCCCGGGAGGCCGCGAGTATTACGACTACATTACAGTTGATGCAGCTGCGCGCCGCATCTACTTAACCCACGGCGCAGAAGTCCAAGTGCTGGATGCCGACAATTGGTCTGTGGTCGGGACCATTAGCGGATTACAACTCTGCCATGGAGTCCTATTAGTTCCAGAGCTTGGCAAGGGATTTATAACTGACGGCGAGGCGGCCAAGGTGGTCATTTTTGATATCAAAAGTCTGAAGGTCACTGGCCAGGTTAAAACTGAGCAGCCCGACACGGACACTATTATGTACGATCAGGCCTCGAAGCACGTCTTTTCTTTCAACGGCGACAGCCAAAATGTGACGGTAATTGATCCGGTGAGCGAGGTTATTGTAAAGACTGTACCCCTGGGCGGTAAGGTAGAGTTCCCCGTCGCCGGTGACTTTGGGACAATTTACAATAATAACGCGGGGACAAATGAGGTGGTTGTCATCGATTCCCGCGCTCTTACGATCAAAGCGCGTTGGCCTGTTGCACCTGCCGGTCAGCCTGTCGCCTTGGCGATAGACCGAAAGAACCGGCGGCTATTCTCCGCCGGGCGCGGACCCCAGACGCTGGTGATGATGGATGCAGACAACGGAAAAGTCATCCAGTCGTTCCCCATATCTGCTGGAGTGGATCAAAACATTTTTGAACCCGAGACAGGCCTACTGTTTGTCTCAACCCGCGAAGGGACAATCCACATATTCCACGAAGATTCGCCCGACGAGCTGAGCCTGGTTGAGACTGTCAAAACTGAGTACGGAGCCAGAACGATGGCGCTTGATCCTAAGACCCACAATCTTTACTTAACCACATCGGACTTTGACCCGCCAGCAGCTCCTACAGAGAAGCAGCCCCATCCGCTTCCAAGAGCGAAGCCGGGTAACTTTCGGCTGCTGATTTACGGACGCTAACGCAACGGGTCAAGCCAATTTGCGAGGACGGCTTGCGTTGTTTCGATTTGTGGCCGATCTCTCCTCTTACAGGAAAATAGCGAATTCCGGCCGAACTCATTCTTATACTTTATGAATTGGGGAGCAACCATGAAGAGATACTCAGGCATTCTGCTATTGGCGCTGGCTGTCGCGGGATCGTCACCGGCCCAGGAGAAGGCGCCACTTCAGTTAGCGCAAACAATTTCACTGCCAGGGGTCGCACGTAAGTGGGACCATTTCGGCGTGGATTTGAAGAGCAATCGGCTCTTTGTTACTTCAGAAGAGGAGGCGGTCGTAGATGTTTTTGATATGCGAACGAACAAGCAAGTCCATACAATCACCGGACTCAAAGGGCCGCACAACGTCCTAGCTTTCCCAGAGTTGAATCGAATCCTTGTTGTGGACGGAGAGGCATCCGAGATTAAGACCTTCAAATACGATACGTACGAAATGGCGGGCCGCACCGAGTTGACCATAGATGCGGACCCTGCGATATATGATCCTGATAACAAATTGATATATGTCGTGAACGGCGGCCGTGCAGCTAAGACTCCGTACTGCCTCATCAGTATCGTGGATGTTGCGAGTGGCAAGAAGTTGGCGGATATGAAATTCGACACCAACCGGCTGGAGTCCATGGCGCTTGAAAGATCTGGGCCGCGTCTCTTTGTCAACATGACTACTGCCAATGTAATTGGAGTGGTGGACCGCCAGAAACGCGCGCTAATTGGGACCTGGCCCATCACCGCGGGGTTAGAAAACGTGCCGATGCAATATGATGAATCTACGCATCGTTTATTCGTGGCCACTCGCAAGCCGTCCAGATTGGTGGTCGTGAATACTGACACGGGAAAGGAAGTCGCCAGTCTTCCGACCGCCGACTCCGTCGATGACCTATCTTACGATGTTGCGCATCACCGTATCTATGTCCCCGGCGGAAACTTGGGAGGAGCAGTCGGTGCGGTCACCGTGATCCAGCAGCAGGGCGCGGACCACTACGAAGTGATTGCAAACATTCCTACCAAACCCGGCGCCAGGACGGCACGTCTGGTGCCCGAGCTGAATAAGTACTACGTCAGTGTTTCGACGAGGGGCGCACAGGAGGCACAAATCCTAGTGTTCGACGTCGCCCCCTAAACTGGCTTAATTTAGGCCTTTTCCCACTTCATCTTATAGGAGTAGAACTCATGCAGCGACCCCTGAAGATCGGTTTCGTCTTGGCGGTGAGTCTCTTCGTTGGGGTGATCCCCCGTTTCGCCCGCCCCGTCTCGGGGCAGGCTGCGTCGACGGATGCTCCGCATCTAGGAGAGGGTGGTTTGCCGCAATTCCAAGTGGATCCCGACTTCCCGAAGCTCCCGCCAAAGTGGAGGATGGGTTTTGGATCCGCCGTCGCCATTGATAGTGAGGATCATGTATGGATCCTTAGTCGCCCACGCGGTCTTGCGCATCCTCGTTCCGGTGCGCCTGACCTTACATCCACTTCTGCGCCGCCCGTCATCGAGTTCGACAACGAAGGCAATTTCATCCAGGGTTGGGGTGGGGAAAGCGGGCCGGGATACCAATGGCCGTCGAACGAGCACAGCATCACTGTAGACTACAACGGCTTCGTATGGATCGTCGGAAACGCAGATGGCAAAAAGGATAATCCAGCAAATCTTCCTAATGACAATCAGATTCTCAAGTTCACAAAAGACGGCAAATTTGTTATGGCCATCGGCAAGAGTGGCCAGACTGGCAGCAACGCTACCGAGGTCCTGAGAGGGGCGTCGGGCCTTCGTGTATACCCCAAAACGAACGAATTATTCGTATCCGATGGGTATGGCAATAGCCGAGTTATGGTATATGACGCGGAGACTGGAAAGTTCAAGCGCATGTTTGGCGCCTACGGCAACAAGCCGCTCGATATTGACATGCGCCCGCCGGTTCCCCAGGTTGGGGCGACCGAATTGTGCCCTCTGCTTTGTGGGGTCTGGTCCGCTCTTCAGCAGTTTGAAGTGCCGCACGACGTGGTCATTTCTAGCGACGGCCTTGTATACGTCTCCGATCGTGGCAACAAGCGCATCCAGGTGTTCACGATCGAGGGCAAGTTCATCGCGGAGCAGTTTGTGGGCCTGGACAGCAAGTACCCACTTCAGGCGAGGTCTGCAGCCTTGTCACCAGACGAACGACTTCTATACGTCGGTGGAACCCCGGTTACCTATGTCCTGAATCGCAAAACGCTCGAGGTGCTTGGTTCATTTGACATCGGCACCTCACAAGCGCATCCTCCGGGCCACCAGATCGCGACCGATCACAAGGGCAATATCTATGAGGTTCAGGCCGACCTTACCGGGGCCGACGGGAAGAGTGGCGGCGCTGGTGCTTATAAGTTCGTGTTCAAGGGATACGCACCCAGGAGTACATGCCCTCCTTGTCAGTCGGCAAGGAACGTTTTCGAGTAATGGGCCCGGACCACTTCCTCCTTCTCGGGAAAGGTCCGACGGGGGCAGTCGAAAACGGGGCTCCTGGGCCTCTCGATCCTCTCAATTAAGAACACTAGCACACTGAGGTCCGGCGGCGCGGCGTCGGTCGGGTAGGGCTCGGAAATTCTTTACGGCGAGCGGATGGCACAAGGCGTTCCCTTGGGCGCGTCGTCGCGCAAGGTTCTGGATGAATTCGCCGACCGGCTAGGCATTCGGCGTTTCCGGTAGAAGACTCTTGCGACGAACGCTGCTGCGGGGATGCTGTCTGCGCAATCGGTGGAAACCATCTGAAACTACAATATGTTCTTCAGGAGTTTTCGATTCGTGGATCATAACCATTTGGGCGCCCGGTGACTATGTTAAACGATGATGCCGTTCGCGTGCGTTCCGTCGATATTCACGCGCATTTTTTTCCGCAAGCTTACCTCGACGTGCTCGCGGAAGATGGGCCGCGCTTTGGCGTGGAATACCGCGCGGCCGAAGAAGGGTTTAACATCAAGACGGAGGCGCACTTCCAAGGGCCGCTTCCTTACCGCGCGGTTGACTTGAAAAAGAGGATCGCGGATATGGACATGCAGGGTACCGCGGTACAGGCTATGTCGCTCACCGGCCCGATGGCGCATTGGGGAGACGAGGAAGTCTCGCACAAACTGGCGCGCGCCTGGAATGATGCGGCCTTCGGGTTCTCTTAGGATTTTGCGGCGAATTCTTAACACAGAACGAGCGCAGGGGGGCAACCGAAGCCAGGATGCTTGCGTCGAACGAGCTTCAAGAGCGAGAGGCTGGTTCAAAAAGGCCAACGGGGAAATAGCCTACCAAGTCATGAAGGGCAAGAACTCGCTGGTCATTTCGCGTCTCTACTTCGATTTCCTCCCCCGTAAAAATATTACGCCATGCATCTGGCGCATCTGGCGACAAGCGAATATGAGTGTCGTCCCAATAGCTGTCTTTCCCGTTCCACGCGAACTGGGCGTTCGTCTTGCCCAACCACCTGGGCACGATGATCAAGGCCCAATTGCGCTCCTGCTTCCGCAGGAACCCGAGGACATTCTCTGCTCGACCACCAGTGGCGGTCACAGGCTCGAATTGGCCATCTGAAAACAAAGCTGCATTTTTCTTTCGAAAAGCCAGCGCCTTCCAGATGCAATAAAGCTTAATGCTTCCATCGGTCCACTTCCTAACCAATTCTTGTACAACTTCGATAGATTCGTTCTTGCCCGTTGCCTTCATCCGTGCAAGCAACGCAATCCTCTCGGCAAAATCCACCGGGCCGCGATTGTCAGGATCCACGAGGCGGTAGTCCCACAATTCGGCGCCTTGGTAAAAATCGGGAACTCCCGGGCAGGTAATTTTAAGAAGAGTCTGGCCGAGACTGTTCAACATCCCATAAAACGCCACTTGCTCTTGGAAAGACCTGAAGTCAATAAGGAATCGCTTGCTAACCCGCTCGTTCAGGACTGCGTCCACAAATCTCGTGAGTGCTTCCTCGTGCTGCAGATTGGGCCGCGCCCAGCGCGTGTGCACCATAGCCTCTCGCGTCGCTTTCACAACGTAGGCCTGCAGTCGCGGTACGAGCTGTGGAAGCGCCGCAGGGTTGAGAGGCCAGGCTCCCAGCAGAGTTTGATACAAAAAATATTCCTCATTCGCATCGGGCACCAACTGGCCATCCACGTTGAACTTATGGGAAGCATTCTCCTTCGCCCACTGACCAAGATGGTTTTGCCATTCTTCAGGAGCCTCGGACAGAATGTTGATGCGAGCACGGACGTCCTCAGCCCGCTTGGTGTCGTGTGTGGAGGTGGTGTTGAGTGTGTGCGGCCAATGTTCTTGGCGCCGGATTATGAATTCATGGAATGTCTCCAGAGAGATTCCGCCCGGTTGCGGATTACCGCCGACGTCGTTCAGCGAAAGCAAGGGATGGTAAACATAAAGTGCAGTGTCTTCCAAACCTTTGGCTACGATCGGCCCGGTGAATTGCTGCCACCGCATGACGAAGTTAAGCCGCGCTTCTCGTTGAGCCGGGTGGACGTGCGGCGGGTTAAGAAGCATCATCACATCGCGCAGGAAACCAAAGCAATCGGGATTCAATTCCGGTTTGTGGACACCAGCAGCTTCCAGTGCAGCGCCTATAAACTGCTTCGCGTCCTCAGGCACATCCAGATTTCGAATGTACGTCCGGTATACGGAAAGACACGCCGTCACTTCGAGCAGCGCGTCCGTCAGCTCCCGGCGAGAAAGATCTCTCGCGTAGCGATCCTGACCCGCAAGTTCCCCCAGTTGGCGCCCCAGTGAACGCATCTCCACCGCAAGGAGAGTGTTCATTACAAGGTTCTTCTTTTCCAAAAGCACATCTTCAAATTTCAGGGTTTTTCCAATAAAGGCCGAATAAATGTTCTCGATGCGCTTCGCTCCCTGCGGATGCACAAAGATGCCATTCACGTAATTCAAATAGTCGTAGCCGGTCGTGCCCGAGACCGGCCAATCGGGCGGCAATCTTTCCGACCGCGCCAGAATTTTCTCCACCAACACGTAACCGTGAGCTGCCTCTGCCCGAGATTCTGCGCTCGTGATCCGCTCCTGCAGACGTCTCAGGTAAGCCAGCGGATCACGGAGGCCATCGATATGGTCCACGCGCATTCCCACGAAGACCCCTTTGGGCATCAACCGAAGCATCAGGCTGTGAGTCGCGTCGAAGACCAGGGGATCTTCGACGCGCATCCCCACCAGGTCCGTAATGGTGAAAAATCTGCGGTAATTGATCGTATCGTTGACATTCTGCCAGTAGGCCAGCGCGTAATATTGTTCTCCAAGCAGGCTCTCCAGATTTCCCAGACTGCCGGAGTCGCCTTCTTTGCCGTTGTAATCGCCAAGATTCGAATCCACAAAAGCCGCTATTACACTACTCTCGCTGAGCAGGTGCCATAACCGCTCTCGGACGGCTTCAAAGTTCGAGTGTCTGTCTGCGGCAGAGAGATGCGATGTCGCGTTCCGCTCTGAGAATGCTGATAGCGCGGAGATAATCCCGGCGTAGTCCTGGAATTGTTCACTCGCCTCACCCAGCAGAATCTTTAAACTATCGATGCGATGCTGCAGCAGTTGGCAATAGGATTTCGGCGCTAACGGAAATAAGGATTCGAAATATTTGACGAAGAATCTGCCATCTTCATAGGTGAGCTTGAGTTCCCTGCCGTCAAGAACTTCACCAAAAGGCCGCCCCAGGACGGGCAGAAGGATCTTGTTTTCCATGTTTTGGGAAGGTGGGTGCCAGTCGATGTCAAAGTAGGAAGCGAAAGGGGATTCGGGTCCATTTGCCAGGACGTCCATCCACCAGGGATTTTCGTTACTTGCGGCCATATGGTTCGGGACGATGTCCAGCAGCAAGCCCATGTCATGGTTTTGCAATTCCTGCTGGAAGGCCTCGAAATCTGCTTCCGATCCCAAATCAGCATCGATTCGGGTAGGGTCCGTCACATCATAGCCATGACCGCTGCCGCGGCGGCTGGTCAGGATTGGCGAGGCGTAAATGTCGGAGATCCCCAACTCGCAAAGGTAGTCCAGAATTGCGCACGCGTTTTGGAAAGTGAAGTCCTTGTTGAACTGCAACCGATAAGTGGCCGTGGGAATACGCCTGGTCAGCATTTGCTCTTATGCGTTTTGAATCCGCAACATTTCTCGCAAAGCACTCAGCTCGTTCATCCAATTCTGGTCGATCGGATTGCCCTTCTCCGCTTCCGGTCGATGTTCTTTCATATCTTTGACCAGCGGACCATAGGCGACGTTCTGCGCCTCCCGCAACTCGACCGGAAAGGGAAGCGGGTCGATGAATTCCAGGAGCTTTCTCAGGCCTTGCGCGGCTTCGATATTTCCTGAGTCCGTGGCGAAGTTATCCGCTGCTTTTTCCAATTTCTTCCGGATCACGTATTCCAGAGTCGTCACATCCAGTGAGACCTTGCTATTCGCCGCTTCCTTCAAAAGAGTTTGGACGCTGTCCGCGTCCAGCTCGGGGCGCTCAAACTCCTGACGCAGTTGGCTGTTGAGCGCGACGTCCGCCGCGGCTTGGAACGCCGGGGGTACGCGAATGCCCACCCCGTTCAGGAATCGAATAAGCGATGCATGGCTATCGTAGATGCCTCGATAGGCCGCGGTTGTGGTGATCAGAGAATCGCTTAAAATGAGGTTTACGATCGCACGCCTCTCATCTTGGAAAAGGCTTCTCAGCGAGAACGTGTTCCGGTTGAACTCCTCGTCAAGAATGCGGATCATTGCCGCCGTATCCGCCTTCGAGAAGGGATCTGCAAACTTCTTTTTTAGATCGTCATAGTTTTCGGGCTCCTGGCTGCAGCGTATTCCTCCGGTGACATCGTGATCGCCAAGATGAAGCACTCCGAAGCTGAGCGTCGCGGATTCCCGCGTAATCTGTGACCTCAGCCGTGCTCGCCCGATCGCCAACCGCAGCTTTCCTTCCGCTTCCAGAAAATAGCTCTCACGTTCGACGTCGTAGCAATAGATTCTGGTCTTTTCGCTGTAATTTTGAAACAGAGAACACATTGCGTAATGGCCCGCTACCTTTCCGATATCCACAAACGCAGGCTTCACCCATTTGTCGTAAATCCGGGCGCCGTCGCCGTGTTCGGGCAGATTGCTCTTTGCCAAACGCAATCGTTCCCGGAATTGTTCTTCGACGTGATCGCCCAGGAACTCCTTCGCCAACTGCACCGCGCGGCCAGCGTAGTGAATCACTTGCACGGTCTCCAGTCCCGAGAGTTCGTCGAAGAACCATCCACAGCTCGTATACATGAGGAGCGCGTGACGCTGCATTTCGAGCAGCTTCAATGCCGTGACCTGCTCGTCCGCAGTCAAGGCATGCGTAGCATGCTCATCAAAAAATGACGCAAAGGTCGCGTCGGACCGATCTACAGTCACGCGGATGTATTCGTCCCGGGCTCGCCAGGGATCTTTCAGCAAGCCCGTGGCTCTTTCCTGATAAACAGGAGCCAATTCATCGCGCAGCCAATCCAGCGCTGCGCGCAGAGGGGCTCGCCATTCTTGATTCCAATCGCCGTGGCCGCCTGAATTGCATCCACAATTCGATCGCCACCGTTCTATCCCATGCGCGCAACTCCAGGAGCTGTTCTCAACGATCTCAGCGAAGTGATCGGCGGGGTGCCGTTCCAGGAATTGGCCATAATTCGTCAATTCCGCAAGCTTGCTCTCCTCGATGTGGTGAAGGGCGTACGTTAACGCCATCTCTCCGAAATGATGGTGGTGTCCATAGCTCTCCCCATCGGTCGCGATGTGCGCAAGTTGCGGCCAGTCTCTTGTATCCGATAATCCGCTCAGTAGGCGGTCCGCAAAGCGCTTTCCATCGTTCAGAAGCCCCTCGAACGCCACGCCCTGCGAGATTGGGCCATCGTAGAAGAACACACTGATCGTCTTACGCGACGGCAACCGCACTAGATAAGCGCGGCTCGGATCGACGCGATCGCCGCTCACATCTTTCCAACTTCGGCTGCCTTTCCTCCGCACCCGTTTTGCTTGTCGCGGCGCCAGGATTGTGAACGCGATGCCGTTCTCAGCCAAAACTTCAAGAGTCTCAATATCTACTGCCGTCTCTGGAAGCCACATTCCCTCCGGAGGCCTTCCAAATCGCTGCTGGAAATCGGTAATTCCCCATTTCACTTGCGTTACTTTGTCCCGTCGATTTGCAAGCGGCAGGATCATATGGTTGTAACCCTGCGCTATTGCTGACCCATGCCCGCCAAATCTCCGCTGGCTCAGCTTGTCGGCGTCGAGAATCGCCTCATACACTTTGGGCCCTTTAGCTTGCAACCAAGAAATAAGTGATGGGCCAAAATTAAAACTCATTTGAGCGTAGTTGTTCACCAACTGGAGGATTCGTTGTTCGTTGTCAAGAATCCGCGACGTCGCATTCGGCCCATAGCATTCCGCGGTGATACGTTCGTTCCAGTCGTGGTAGGGATACGCCGAGTCTTGCAACTCGATCGCTTCCAGCGATGGATTCTCTCGGGGAGGCTGATAAAAGTGACCGTGTACGCAGACGTATCGCATGTTTACTCCCGCTTTCGACGATCATTATTCTAAATCCAGAAATCTTGAGTATAGCCTGTCCAACCCCGCCTCCTGCGACGCCAACCCTTTGGAACAACTCGCATTCCAAGCAGCATTACGACTCCCGCACCAAGGCTCAAACGCCAAAGCGAGTGTCCGGCCCGTCGGCTATTTCGGGTACATGGACGAGTGCTCGACAGGAGGTTAGTGGCGGATGACGCCTCAGCGGCAGGCGATAGTAACCGCCTCTGTGCGGCCATTGACTTGAGGCTGCGAAAGGATATTTCGTACGTGCATCTTTACCGTATCTTCCGCGATCGAGATCGCGCTCTAAAACAACGAGCGACCGCGTTTGTAATTCAAGAGCAGAGCGATTATTTCCTTCCACCTGCGATGGAAGCGAACTTCCGGGGCCAGCCCACTTACCATCCGCGGAATCGAGCATCTTCGTCCAGATCCCGCTCGGCAATGCCACCTGCCCTTCGCCTGTGCGCCTCCCGAAATAGAATAGGATTGCGAGAGCAGCGAGTGAGGCTATGCTGGGGAATATCATCAGCACCGATTCCTCGCCTTCACTCACCTGCAACCCAGTTCGCTCGCCTAGCATGTAGTCTCGACGTATGCGAAGCAATTCCTTATAGAATAGCCTCAGGGTACGATGCGGTTCCTTCTTCTTCAGATCATGGTTCAGCTTCGAACCCTCAAACGTCGATTCATTCTGTGGATCAGCAGCCTCATCTTGCCGGCCGAATGCCGCAAATTCCTCTCGGCGCCCCTTGCGCACCGCCTCGATCAAATCGGCGTCTCCATGACTCGTGAAATATTGAAAAGGGGCCTTCTCTCCATACTCCTCCCCCATGAATAACAACGGCACGAACGGAGAAAGCAATGTGACCCCGGCAGCGAGCTTGAGCCCCTCAAATTCGGTTAGCTCACTCAACCGCTCGCCGAGCGCCCGATTTCCAATTTGGTCGTGATTCTGATTGCAGACCACAAAGCGCGAAGGAGCAAGTCCACGAGGAGAATTGCCATGGCGGCGGCGCCGGAATTCTGAAAACTCTCCCGAATAAAACCAACCGTTCCTTAGTGTCTCGGCCAGATGATGTACTGTTCCAAAATCTGAATAGTAACCAGCTCTCTCTCCGGTCAGCAAGGCATGCAGCGAGTGATGAAAGTCGTCGCTCCACTGCGCGTGCATTTCGTACCCCCCGCGTTCCGGCGTATGCAAAATGCGCGCATCGTTCAAATCGCTTTCCGCGATCAGGTGGATGTGCCTTCCCAGGCGCTTGGCAAGGGATTCCACTTCCTCCCGCAGCTCCCTCAAAAAATGGCGCGCGCTGAAATCGAAAATACCGTGAATCGCGTCCAGGCGAAGAGCGTCCAGATGATATTTTTCCAGCCAATACAACGCATTTTCGACAAAGAATCGCCGCACCGGTCCACTGTCAGATCCGTCGTAGTTAAGCGCTTGCCCCCACGGTGTTTGATAGCGGTTTGTAAAATATGGGCCATACTCTCCAAGATAATTGCCTTCCGGCCCGAGATGGTTGTACACAACATCCAGGGCCACCGAAAATCCATGCTGGTGAGCAGCGTCTACCAGCTTTTGTAGCCCAATGGGGCCGCCGTAGCTGTTCTGCGGCGCGAAAGGATAGACCCCGTCATATCCCCAGTTGCGAGACCCGGGAAACTGCGCGATCGGCATCAGCTCAATGGTGGTAATTCCCAGATCCGCAAGTTCAGCCAGATGTTTGATGAGCGTTTCAAAAGTTCCTTCCCGCGTATAAGTTCCTACATGGAGCTCATAAAAAGTACTTTTCTCGAGCGGCCGCCCTTTCCACAAAGCATCCGTCCACTCGAACCGGCGGAAGTCCACAACTTGAGATGGTCCATCAACTCCGTGCGGCTGAAATCGCGAGGCAGGGTCAGGCCGTTCGCGAGCGTCGGCAAGCCGGTAGACGTACTGCGTGTCCGGAGGGATGCTATCGATCGTCGCGACGTGATAACCCAATTCATCGCGCTTCATCGGCACAACGCCCCTTTCCGCGCCTGAGAGCAGGAGATCCACGTGTGCCGAGTGTGGCGCCCAGACCATAAAGTTCCACCCCCCATCCGCTAGGGAAGTGGCGCCCAATTCAACGACTTGATTGTGCAGCGTTGTTCTCCAAAGAGGCGCCTATCACGCGATTAAGCACGAGTTATCGCTACCGAGGTCGGCCCGGATCTCCGTCGGTTCCGCGACGCATGTGCTTTCGCATCGTGGCACGGTCTCTGCCCGGAGAATCGCGTCAGCGGATGAACACGCGTGGCGACGAGCGGAGATGAGACTTCGCAAACAAGTCGCCTTTCTTCGCTTCCAAATCATTCGGGCAACGCAGCCTATGAGTTCTTTAGAAGAGCGCTTCTCAGGCGCAATCTCAATCCACGGCGATAAGATCATCGAGTCGTGGGCAAGATGCCTGGGTTCGGGTGGATAAATACCGGGCCATTTCTTCGAGTGTCCTCGTAAACTCCAATGGACGGAGTGCTGGTAATCCGAAGCATTTTGTTCCACCATCGATGGCAGGCGGCCAAAGGCAGCTATTTTCGACTGGCAAGCAAAGGAACGCGGTAATAACCGGAAGATGGGCCAAAGACGCCAGCAGGCCTAACCCAGTTCCATCGGACAGATATGTATGGCTGGGCACTAGATCGACCCGATTCGAACCCAACAGGTCGGAGGCCGCTCGTATATTGCTGGCAAAATGATTTTGGAATTTGCACCGGCACAGCTTGTCCGTCAAGGCCCGGGCCCTATGAAAATTCTGTCCGACCGAGAGCACATTCCGTCCGAATAGTGTCATTCACCCACCCCGCACGCACTTGCGCCTCGCTGGAGGATAGTAACCGTACCAAAAAGCTCCGTGTCAAAACTGTTCAAAAGAGAACAGCCAGGCGTCTTTATCGCTTGCACACTTATACCTCCATTGGAAATGACTGCACTGAGTGATGAGGCCTGAGAAACGGGATTCTCGAAATTCTCCAAAAAGCCACATTCCGAGAAGACTTATCGGGAGTTGGCCCCGACCAAAAGTTAGTAAGGCGAGCCGTATCAGTTCCGCTGTCAGACGCCTCGTTCAGCGCTGACCGAAAGTGTGCAATATTGAACAGACGGCTACCCTTGAGTGTGAGTACATTCCGCGCATGACGCACTCAGTGACACTGCTTCGGGCCTATGTGAGACGAAGAGGGCTTTTCGCACGAGTTGCCAAACGTCTAGGACTTGACCCTTCCTACGTCAGTCGGGTAGCCAGTGGTGAACGTCATTCCAGGAGAATCACCCTTGCTCTCGATGCCGACCTAAACAAGATGCAGGCCGACCCGCTGAGATCGGAGCCACATTCCGATAACCTGGCCACTTCAATCGGTCGTCGGAGTGCAGAAAAGACCTGATGTTCATTTCCCTGGAACGTTCCTAGAGTACGGTGCTGATGCCCATGCCGTCAGACCAGTTTCAGTGGTTGACCAGCCGATTGGACGTAAACGCCAATGGCTCGGGGACCCATTTCCATATTCAGTGGAGGGGGCAGGAGTGGTGGCGGGAATGCTTCGCCACCCGTGCGGAAGCGACGGCGCGTGCCTTGGAGCTTTCAGCACCCAACGAAGAGTTTACTGTCGTAGAGGTTGCCGTGCGGTGTCTTCTGCGTGGAGCTACTTCGTTGCGTGCTGCTGAGTCAATCTCTGGACCTCGTCAGCCAGCATCGTAAGCTCGTCCGCCTTCCGTTTATCAGGACGTATCCTCGGAGCCGCGCCTCTTCTGTCCAGTCGGATATTTGCGTCATTGACCCTCGTGAGCGGAGATCGTCGATGCGACGATTGGTGCTAACAATTCCAACCCATGTTCTTTCCGCGTTGAAATCGGCACCCGGTACGTGTTGATTCGGCGGATTCAGGGCAAGAATTCCAGCCTCCGAATAGTAATTCTCCTCGAGCCAAGCGACCATCTCTTTTCTGGTTCGCACCGGCGCTGCGCTGCCTACGATAAAAAGTGTGATATTGAGGGCATCAGAGTGTGATAGTGCTGTGAGGAGTCTTTTGGCGGTCTCGTTACTTAGCCCCCGGCAGCCGCTAATTATTACCGGCGGATTGTTTCACTGGGCAGCTCGTGAAATTCAGCGCGGACCCTCGGCAGCGCATTGGGATGCTTCTCTTGTAGGAACTGAATCAATTTCTCGCGGACATAGCAGCGCAAATCCCAGGCAGAGCTAGAATCGCGAGCGTCCACTAGCGCGCGGAGTTGAATCGCATGGTTAGTGGCGTCGGTGACCTGGAGGACACATACCTCGCCCTTCCATAGATTCGTGGATTTTACAATGCGGCGAAGCTCCGCCCGAACCTCTTCGACGGGCACCGTGTAGTCGACGTAGAGAAGGACGTTGCCCACTAGATCCGCGCTGCTGCGCGTCCAATTCTGGAACGGGTGTTCGATGAAGTATGAAAGCGGTAGCACGAGCCTCCGCAAATCCCAAATCCGCACAACAACGTAGGTAGTGCCGATTTCCTCGATCCACCCCCATTCGCCTTCGACCACTACGACGTCCTCGATGCTGATCGGTTGTGTGAACGCTATCTGGATACCGGCAATCAGGCTTGAGAGCGTGCTCTTCATCGCCATGCCGACGATCAATCCGGCCAATCCTGCCGAGGCGAGCAGGCTCATGCCGATATGCTTTATCGCAGGGAAGGTCATCAACATTATGGAAAGAGCAACGACCACGACGATCACGACTACAATCCGGTGCAGTACTTCAATCTGCGTGTGCACGCGGCGGCCGGATAGATTGTCCGCCAAGTCGATGCGGTATCGCGCAGAGATGAGGTCGGAGACAATTTGGCTGATTAGGATTACCAGCCAGGCGGTCGCGGCGATCAATCCTAGGCCGACTGCGCGCTCGATTGGAGTCAGCACGCTCTCTGAAAGACGCGCCGCGGGGAGCGCGGCCATTAACGTGAGCAACGGCAGAATCCAGCGGGACGGCCTCTGCCCGTGGCCCACCAGCGAGTTAATGAAAATATCTCCCTTCCGCCGGGCAAGACGCGTCAAAACGAAAAACAAGACCGTATGAACTACCAGTGCGACAAGAATCGCGGCGGCTAGAACACTGACAGACCACATCCATGTATGCCAGTTCTTCAAAATAAGTTCCATTTTCTACTCCTCACACGGTTCATCTTTGCCATGCATGATTTTTTGTGACTATGGGAGAGGCCGTCTCTTAGTAAGAAACAATTTGGATTTCGGCCATGTTTTCTGAAGCCATGAGGACGAGCTATCATCATTTTACCGGAACTTTCAGATTGAGACCTAAGTCTTTTGCATCGTGCGCTCGCTGCCCGATAAACGGCTTCTTGGCATTGCCGTGCGCCCTTTGGAATCTAGTGGCGTTCAGCACGGCGAAAGTCTGCCGGGTGATTATGCGACGTGCAAATGTGCAAGACTGAACAGACACATTGGCGCGGTCGGCCTATGCTTGCCGTTGCTCAGCCAAATCCATGCGGTCACAAACGGGGTTCTTTGAAAATGCCCTAAAGCTGAAAGCAAACACCATGAAGCGACAAAAGATTTTCTCACTTGTTCTACTGCTAATCGAAGTGGCATTCACTTTGTTCATTGCCGGGATCGTGGCGCCGAGTCTCCTCCGGTCTGAACTGGCCACAAAGGAAGTTTTGGCTCTGGGTTCTCTCCGTGCCATCAACATCGCAGGGTTTGCATTCTCATACACGACCCAAAGCGTCGAATTTGCCATTTTGGGCAGCTCGGCGGGGGCCTTGGCGGCTTTTGTTATCCATTTTCGCGCCGCTGCACGCAGAGACACAACCTCTACGAGGAGAACCTTTCTGCGGCCTGCGGTCTTGCGGCACTGAAACTGTTCTGGGAATTGTGGCAGCCTTGGCGGCGCAAGTCAGGATGTTCGTGAGCGCTATCTGGCTTCTGGTCAAAGGGTGGAAGAGGCTAAAACTGCGGCGAAATCGAACTGTTTCGCCTCCACGCCCGCCAAGCACAACCTGGACTGGGTAGGTCCTTCCATGAGAAGGCCGGTTAGTGTCAAGACGGTTTTGTAGTTGCCTTTGGTCGTCGAGTGGTCTTCCTTAGAACCGAGCCGCCTCTGTCGCCATCCTTCCATCCGCATTCTTTTGTGAGCGATATTCGCTCGGTGCAAGTTGGGTGTTCTCGTTTCAGTAGGTGCTGCTACCTGAGAATCGACCTCTGTTCCCACCGTTTCGGTAGGAGCTGGGCCCCAGGACTTAGTCGCAGTCACCTGGACTCGGCGGTTGAGCTGGGCGGTCAGGATTTAGAACCATGCTTGGCACTCTTCATAACCGCGGCTGCTTGCCTGCGTCAGGAACCGATCGGCGTCGTTCCACAACACGATGAACCTGCGGAAAAGCAAAACCACAGCGCCTCTCTCCAACACGGGCTGGATCACAGAAGTACACTTTCACATCCGTGGCCACCGTGAAGCTCTTGTGCTGGGCCATCTCCATCCCGCGGTCCCAGGTCAACGAGCGCCGCAGCGACGTTGGGAGCTTGCGAACCTGCCTACCCAGTGCAGCGACCACCGCCGTCGTGTCTTTGCTGGGCACTTTCACCAGCGCGACAAAACGCGAATGACGTTCCACCAGGGAGACGGTTTTCCTAGGCACGCAGGATGAGGAGGTTGCAAAGGTACGGGTGTGGCCTGCAAGCTGATAAGCGTGCCTGAACTGCCGGAGATCGCCGCTTACATCCGCGCGCTCGAGACGCGCATCGTTGGCCAATCGATTGAGCGCGTGCGACTCACGAGTCCTTTTTTGCTTCGGACCGTACAGCCGCCGCTTGCGAGTGTCGAAGGCCGAGCTGTGCGCGAATTGCGGCGAATCGGCAAGCGAATCGCCATCAGCGTGGATGGCGACCTCTGGTTGGTGTTGCACTTGATGATTGCCGGCAGGTTGCATTGGCGGCCGCCGGGAGCCAAGCTGGCGGGCCGGCAAAATCTGGCGGCGTTCGATTTTCCCAATGGTTCTCTCGTTCTGACCGAGGCCGGCACCAAGCGCCGAGCATCGTTGCACGTCGTTTCCGGCGAAGAAGGCTTGCGCTCCATCGATCCCGGAGGAATCGAAGTTTTCTCGATCGATCTCACCTCGTTTCGCGACGCGCTGACGGCCGAAAATCGCACGCTCAAGAGGGCTCTCACCGATCCGCGCCTCGTGAGCGGCATCGGCAACGCGTATTCGGATGAGATCCTGCACGCGGCGCAGCTTTCGCCGATCGCGCTGACGCATAAGCTGCAGCCGCGAGAATGGGAAAGGTTGTTTGAAGCGACGCGCCACACCCTCCAGCTCTGGATCGGTCGGCTGCGGGCCGAGGCGGGGGCCGGCTTTCCCGAAAAGGTGACTGCGTTTCGCAAAGGCATGGCGGTTCACGGCCGGTATGGAGAGCCTTGCCCGAGGTGCGGAGAAAAAATTCTGCGCGTTCGCTACGCGGACAACGAAACGAACTACTGCGCTCGATGCCAAACCGGCGGCAAGGTGCTCGCGGATCGCGGTTTGTCGCGCCTATTGGGATCGGACTGGCCGCGCACGCTCGAAGAACTCGAAGCTCTTAAACGCCGCTAGATCCGAGAGGGGATCGCGTGAGGCTTAGTCTTGGCGGGGCGGGCGAAAGCCGCGATTGGCTTTGGGTTTGCGGGCGTCCTGATAGAGGGCTAGCTCGGCGTCCGTGACGCAGAAACTCATGGTCGGGGGATGATTGGCGTGGGTGTCTAGCTCGCGATGAAGTCTTAAGGAGCAGATTTCCGGCGCATCCTGGTAGCGCACGCGGTGAGCAACGAAGGCCTCATTGGCAATGCTCAGGATGTATTGGAGAGGCTCAGTCGCCGATTCACGCACGGCGAAGGTGTACTCGCGAACCAAAGGCGTCACGTGAAATCCGACGTACTGTACGATGATTTGGTCGCTCATCTGGCGCCTCCTGGCTAGGTAGTGTCGGCGCGGTTGGTAGGTGGCCCCGCCGAAGCGGGGCCGCCTTTGCAGCTTGGAGCTAGAGCGCGGAAACGTTCGTAGCCTGGAGTCCCTTCGGACCCGTGGTCACTTCGAACTCAACCGCTTGGCCGTCGTTCAGCGACTTGTATCCCTCCGACTGAATCGCGGAGAAATGCACGAAAACATCGTCGCCGGTCTGGCGCTGGATGAATCCGAAGCCCTTGCTGGCGTTAAACCACTTTACTGTTCCTTGTTCTTTCAACTGTGTGTCTCTTTTCTGTTTGAGCTGTTTGGTGCCGTTTCCAACGCCTCAGGCCAAGAAAAAAGGGCTGCAAGAGTGAACTTGCAGCCCTTCAAGAATGTCTAAAGGTGTTACAAGAGCAACAAACGCGAATTCATCTTCTCATGTTTTCGCGCCCGTGTCCACTGAATTCGCGGTCACCTCAGCGAAGGTGTTCCGTGAGCCCACGCCAAACGATTAGCCGCTCGACCCGACCGCGTGCGATCGGAGCTTTTGGAAGAGTGCAACGTCTCGGACTTCTTCCGTCACAACGCTGAATTTGGTCAGCTCGGCCATACCGAAGGAGGTTGTCATGGCGACATCCGCAGCGTCCCTCCCGGCCGCCATTACGACGCGGCCCGCGCGAGGTTCGTTGTGACGGGCGTCGAATGTCCACCACCTTCCTTCCAAATAGACTTCAAACCACGCGCTGAAATCCATTGGAGCGGGAGACGCAGGGACGCCAATGTCACCGAGATAACCGGTGACGTAACGGGCCGGAATGTGCATGCATCGGCAGAACGCGATAGCCAGATGCTGAAAGTCGCGGCAGACGCCGACTCGCTCCGTGTACACATCGAGGGCCGTCCGGGTGGCGCGAGCAAATTGATATCCGAATTGTACCCGGCCGTGGATCCAATTGACGATCGCCTGCACGCGTCCCCAGCCGGGCGCCGTATTGCCAAAGAGCTCTGTGGCAATATTCGAAAGCCGGTCCACTTCGCAATAGCGGCTGCTCATTAAATACGTGAGGTTGTCGAACGGCAGCTCGACGACAGGGTGTTGCCGCGCCAGATAATTTACCTCGTCTCTTTCGCCCGAATCTTGAATGAGCGTGGAGTTCCAAATGCGCAGTTTCCCCGCGGAGGCCAGAAACCGGACAGAGCGATTCCCAAACCGGTCAAGATACTGCCCCGTTGCCACCGAAGGCTCAATGTGCAGTTCGTCCGGTTCGCGAAGATCCAGCTCTCGGGAGGGGTGCACGTTCAGAAGCGCCACAACCGCGACGCTTTGTGGAATATTGAATTCGAGGTCGTAGCCCAGGCGTATCAGCATGGTTTTGAGGGGTGGCGTTCACTGCGGATTGGCTGGATAAATGAGTTCCAGCAATGATCATATCATCATACTTGCAGGTCCCGGCGTCGGACTCGAAGATAGCTCTGGGACTGCCGGATCGTCGCTGAAGATGAAACAGGACCTCGTCAATAGCGCCCGAGGCCCTGCTCTGCTTTTACGATCGCTCCATGGCGACCGGGACTACTTGCTGGACGCCTTCGCTGATTCGTTGTGCGGCGCGTTCTTTTGCAGCACGCGGACAAGGTGCTGTCCGGATTCCGGAATCGAGACTTTGCCGCCCAGCACGATTTCGCGCGCTGTGACCTTACGGCCGTAGACATCGGCGCTGGCGTCATCATCGGGGCGAAGACTGGAACCTTCGAGAGAGATACCGGCAAACAGACCGCGGGAGCGGGAGTAGCTCAGGATCTCCGCGCGCAGGGCGGCATCGGTATCCGCGGAAGCGTCGCGGCCCTTGGGGCCGGCCGCGGCGGAAACATCGGCGCCGAGTTTAACCTTGTTGTCGAGAATCGAGGATGCGCCCCTCTCGTTCATGACCAGCAGAACGAGATCTGTCGCTTCGCCGCCGATTTGAAATCCCACGCTGCCGCCTTCCAGCACATACATAGCCGGCGAGCCCCAGGGACCCTTGAAATGTTCGCCTGACCGGCAAACCATGGCTCCGCGGCCGTAGCTTCCGCCCACAATAAATGCAGCCTTTAGAACGGATGGGAAAACAATAATGCATTCTGCTTTTTCGAGCAGCTCCTGCGGGATGTTGTCCGGCACGTCCATCACTTCCTGCATGACGGTTCCGGAATTTTCCAGACGTTCTTGCTCCTTGTTGGCGGCGAATACCGCGGTTGCGGCAAAGAAAATGCACACGCCAAAAGTCAATTTACGAAACATCACGAACCTCCACTATCATCCTGCTAGTTGATGAACTTCGATTGGTGCGAATTCACAAATATTGTTCGGGTGCCGGCGTTACGCCTTTTGTTTCGCGCCCATGACGAGCAACGCAACCCCGCCTAGCAATGCCAATCCCCCGACGATTGGCGGAAGCGGGATGCGCTCCGTGTCGTCCCTCGTGGCGTGAATCGGGCCTACGTCGATCACATTTTCCTGGCGTGTATAGCTGAATCCCTGGTAGACGAGGGCCAAGATCCCCAGAACAGCCAGCAAAATTCCAAGCATGGAGATCGATTTCATCTTTTAGCCTCCAGAATCAAGAAATCACTCTGCGGCCCTGAATGATCCGGATCAGGAATGTAACGATCGCCAGAACTAACAGGATGTGGATGAAGCCGCCCATCGTGTAGGAAGTGACCAGCCCGAGAAACCACAAAACAAGCAAAACCACAAAAATTGTCCACAGCATTTTGGTTCTCCTTCCCACCCGATTCTAAATTCCCATTCGCGTGAGTCTTGCGGCGGCGCTAGTCGTGATCTGGATGGGAGTGGCGCCAATTCCAGTAATTCGTCTGCTCCCTCTTGCTGGACTTCGAGAATTCGTGATTTTTCTTGTGATTGTCGGTCAGATAGGTGCCCCAAGCGTTGTTCTCGCGGTCATCCCAGTTGTGGTAGTCCTTGTGATGGGAATCATAGACTCGGATCTGAACTCCGTCGTCTTTCGGTCCGGGAGCGGCCGTGATTGCCAGCGGTGCAGCGAGGGTAGCAGCCAGCAAGAGCGAACCAATGTAGCGATGTGAAATGCGCATGTGACAATCCTCCAAAAGGAAGCTTCGATTTCAGTGGCGGAACGGTGAGAAGTAAAGGAGAGCTTCGTAGCCGGGCTTTCAGCGATGATCCCTGTTTTCCTTATCGATCCGTTTGCAAAGCCATAATGAAGGTAGGGAACGGGGGCGTCTGTGCTCTTTTGCACGTATTGCCAATATTGTGTAATTGCGTTTGCCAGCGAGAGAAACAAGGAACAGTGCCAAGTTCGTGCAGAATCAGCACTGCGCAGGAAACTGTAGGTCGTTGGGAATGACCGGGCCGCGCTTGCATGCTAATCTTTGCACGCAGAGGAAGGGGCGCACGCGCCGCGCCCAAAAGCACTATGAAGACAACCACCTTACCGAAAGCGAGGAAAACTGTCGTTTTCAACGCCCAAGCCTTCCTCGAGTCCGCGGGAGTATCCAGGACGATTGTGGAGTTCCAAAAGAATGACAGGATCTTCTCCCAGGGCGATCTCTGTAAGAACGTGATGTACATCCAGAAAGGGTCGGTAAAACTCTCCGTCGTCTCCAAAACCGGCAAGGAAGCCGTAGTGGCGATGCTGAAGCCGGGGGACTTTGTCGGCGAGGGCGGGCTGACGGGGCAGGCGGTGCGCGTGGCAACGGCCACGGCAACCGCACCCTCCACGCTGCTCGTGATCAGCCTTGAAGAGATGACACGCGTGCTGCATGCGGAACACGCCCTCTCAGACCATTTCATCACCTACATGCTGGAACGCAACATCCGGATCGAGGAAGATTTAATCGACCAGCTTTTCAACTCCAGCGAGAAACGGCTGGCGCGAGCGCTCCTGTTGCTTGCCCGGTACGGTAAAAAGGACAAGCCGCAATGGGTGCTTCCCAAAATATCTCAGGAGACGCTGGCGGAGATGGTCGGGACCACGCGCTCGCATGTAAATATGTTCATGAACAAATTTGAGAAGTTAGGATTCATCAGCTACGAGGGCGGGCTCCAGGTGAACGACTCCTTGCTGAGCGTGGTTCTGCACGACTAGGAACCTGCCGATCCACCCCGGAGGCGGCGCGCTGCCTTTGAGGGCGGCATTTCCGGGAGCTTCATCGTCCCAACAGAGGTTACCGCGGCAAACATGGACTGGCGCGATGTTGTTTTGAAACGAGCAGTCGCTCTCACCGCAGCGTTCGGACTGGCGTTTGCTTGCCCGGCGGACACCGCGGCCTATTCCGTCCTCGCTCACGAAGCGATCATTGACAGCGCCTGGGACACCAACCTGCGCCCCCTGCTTCTGAAACGCTTCCCCAATGCTACTCCCGAACAATTGAAAGAGGCCCACGGCTATGCCTACGGGGGCGCGATTGTTCAGGACATGGGCTACTACCCGCACGGAAGTTTTTTCTTCAGCGATCTAACCCATTACGTCCGAAGCGGAGATTTCGTCCAGGCGCTCTTGCGCGACGCCGCCGACCTGGACGGCTACGCATTCGCGCTCGGCGCCCTCGCGCACTACGCCGCGGATATCGAGGGCCATCCGATCGGCACGAATCGCGCCGTCCCGATTCTCTATCCCAAGCTCGAAAAGAAATACGGCGACACGGTGACCTATGAGGAAGATCGCCTGGCGCACGTCAAAACGGAATTTGGATTCGATGTTCTCGAAGTGGCCAAGGGCCGGTACGCTCCGGACAATTACCACGACTTCATCGGCTTTGGAGTTTCCCAAGGGCTGCTCGAGCGGGCCTTTCAGGAGACGTACGGCCTCGATCTGAAGAGCGTCCTGTCCGATGAGGAAAAGGTGCTGGGCTCGTACCGCCACGATGTCAGCCAGCTCATCCCCCAAGCCACGCGCGTCGCCTGGAGTCTGAAGAAAGACGAGATTCAACGGGACGCGCCAGGCATGACCCGCAGGCAGTTCCTCTACAATCTTTCGCGCGCGAGTTACCGAAAGAATTGGGGCAAGGACTACCGGCCGCTCAGCCCCGCCGACAATTTTCTTGCGTTCCTGTTCCGCATCATTCCCAAGATCGGGCCCCTGAAAGTGCTGGAACTCAAGACGCCCACGCCGCAGACGGAGCGCCTCTTCGAAGCCGGATTCAACGCCGCTTTGGACCGCTATCGGCAATACCTTGCGCTGATTGCCGCGGGCAATCCGGACCTGCCCAACAAGAATTTCGATACCGGCGCAGTGACCGGGCCCGGCGAATACCGGCTCGACGACGAGGCACAGGCCAAGCTCCTCGACGCATTGGCCAAGCAAAACTTCAGCGGTGCGTCGCTCGAGATGCGCCGCGAGCTGCTCGAATACTTCGGCCATCCAGATGCTCCCTATGCTATGAAAAAGAAGGCCAAACAGTGGGCGAAAGTGCAGGCGGAATTAGGGGAATTGAAGAACGCAACGCCCGAGCCGGTCTCGATGGACGTACAGGGGTCGCAACCCGCGCACCCTCTCAGGTAAGGACAAATTGGCGCTTCGGCTGGGCGTCTGCCTACTTCACTTTCACATACTTCCTGAGCCTATGCGGCCCGACGTCGGCGGCGTAGATCGTGCCTTTGTCGTCGGCGACGATGCCCGATGCGCCGGAGATGCGGTTCACGTCGGCTTGCGCGAGGTCGGGGTCGGGGATGAAGTAGCGCGGCGTGCCGTCCTTGGCACTGCCCACCGTGATCCCGCGCAAGTAGCCTGGATTGACGGTGGAATTGGATTGCGAGTCGCTCACGTAGAGCGTGTCATCCTTCGAGATGTAGACGGCGCTGGGCCGGCCGAATTGCTTCCACGCGGCGATGAAATTTCCATCCTGATCGAAGATTTGGACGCGGCTGTTGCTGCGGTCCGCGACGTAGACGAGATTGCGCGAGCCGCCGATGGAGATGTCGTGCGGCTGATCGAATTCGCCCGGGCCGGAGCCGTGGTGTCCCCACGTCTTGATGAATTCTCCGTCCTTTGAAAATTTCACGACGCGGTCATTCTTGCCGTGGCCGTCGGTGACGAAAATATCGCCGTTGGGAGCGATGGCGATGCCGCTGGGCTGGTCGAACATATCTGGCCCGTTCCCGGCCACGCCTTCCTTACCGATGGTCATGAGTACTTTACCCGTAGGGCTCAGCTTAAGAACCTGGTGGCCGCGCACCACGCCGTTCGCGTCCTTCGCGGAAATCCCGAGAACCGTCTCGCTGGCGTTGGCATCGCTCGCCCAGATGTTGCCCTGGCGATCGACCGTGAATCCGTGGGGGAAGGCGAACATCCCGCTGCCGAAGCTCGCCAACAGTTTTCCAGAGGGGTCGAATTCCAGAATCGGCGGTTCGGTGCGGCCAACGCAGGTGGCGTAGCCCGCGGGCTCGGTATTGAAGCAGCGATGAAACACCCAGATGTTGCCCTCGGGATCGATGTCCGCGCGGATCAGCTCGCCCCAGTGCCCGCCATTCATACTCGCGGGAAGCGTGGGCCAATTCTCGACCAGGCGATACGGGTTCGGGAGATCGGTCTGTTTGGGATACTGCTTTTCCTGGGTGCGCGCCGCGGAGACAAGCGCGGCGATGGCCGCGAGCAGAGCAATCGGCTTGAAGCACGTTCGCCGCAAAAATTTCATCGCATCACCTTTCCAATGGAAATACTTATACACCAGGCGCGCCCTCGGATGAATCCCGCGACGTTACTCCGGCATGAGCTGTTTGATGAGGTCAGGAGAGTCGATCTTCCAGTCGTCCGCGAGGAGGTGGGCTTTTCGCAAGATCATTTCGGTTCGATAATCCATCTCGATGGGAATCGCCCCTAGATCAAGCGGAACCGCGTCGAGAATTTTCGTTGGAATTCTCAGCCAACGAAATTCCTTGTCCGTGACGAGCGAAGCCCCGCCCCAGGCAAACTCAATCCGGTAGGTTCCGAGCTGCCCGCGTACTTCCAGCCACGACTTGTGAATTTTGCAGCGGTCTTGAATCGGGGTTTGAGGCACCACGAGCGAAAGCATTTCCCACCGAAGTGCGACGAGGCACGAAAATTCGTGGAGATCGAACCGATCCGTGAAAATCCCCGTGCCGCGATCGCCCTGATCGGCCCATGTTTCGTCGGCGCCGACCGCGGAGACCGACGTGAATAAATCAATATCGCGCATCACTTCCGAATACAAGATCGCGGGAACCTCATCCACGGCGACTTCGCGGCCATCGGGATAGAAACGCACCTGGTCGGAGCCGATGAATAAATTGATTCCCGCGCCGGACTGCTCGCCGAGTGCCGATTCCAAAAGCGAGCGATCGCGATCGGGGGGCAAGTCGACGTAAAATTCGACGCGCATGTTCCAGGGATCGAGCTTCTTGGTCGGAACGTTAGAGCCGTCAAAATTCGCGCCCATCAACCTGTAGTCCCAGCCCCGGACGCGGCACAAACCCGCAAATTGATGCTGCCGCATCAAGATGCCCGCGAAGCGGTTCGAGTACATTCGGGTCTCGCGCTCGCCGTCCGTGACTTCGTAGAACTCGCGAAAGGCCTGTCGGAACGGCTGGCGGATTTTCGAGGCGAAAATCCCTTCGCGCCATCGTTGAATCTCGGCCGGATCCGAAGCGAGCGGATGCCAAAGCCGTATCGTTTGTGCCGGACTGATGTCGACTGCGCGTCCCGACGAGTCGGCCACGCCCTCGCCCAGCCACATCCCCGAGCGCTCCCAGCCCTGATCGTTCCGAAAAGCCCAGATCAATCTCCGGCCCAGAAATCCAAGCAAAGGATGGTCGACGTAGTATTTTCGCCAGTGGCCGAAAGGCATGCCTTTCAGCTGCATGAATGAAGATTCCAGACGGGCACGCTGCGCGAGATGAGCCTGCTCGAGTTCCTTGGCAAACGAAACGACGGCGCGAACTTCTTTCGGAAACGCCTTCTTGATTGGCGACGGCGCGGACTTTGCCGGCTTCCCATCCGAGGTTCGCCAACGGACACTCACGCGTCCGTGTTCACCCAGGCCGATCACCGCTTTAGCGTCGCCGACTTTCATTTCCGCCGTACCCTGCGCGTTCAGCCCATAGTGCCCGACGGAAAGGTCCTCCAGCTCCTGCACTGACAGACCGCTCCGTTCGGCCGCTTGCTGGAGGGATTTTTCAATCAGGCGGCGGGCGACGGAGTATTTGACCTTTGCGCGCAGGCGCGTCAGTTGCGCAACGGCTTCGCTGCACTCCATCGCACCCAGCGCTTGCGAGCATGCGAATCCCACTTTTTGCGAGACCGCGCCCAGCGCTCGGACCTTGCGAAGGCAGGCAATTCCAAAGTCGGCGATGGCCAGCGCGGTTTCCCGGTCGTTGCGTTGCGCCAGACACCAAACGACGCCTTTCTGGTACGGCGAATCCTCGATGGGAGACCGCGCTTCGAGCGGCTGACCCGGCGTAGGGCCGAGCGCCAGCCATCGCAGCATAGCGGGGAACACTTCATCCTCGCCAAGCATCGTCATCAATTCATGCGCTTTCTTCTGCCACTTCACGCCCGGCACGGCTTGTTCCAGGCCGCGGCAGTGTTCGAGCACACCTTCCCAGCCGGCGCGCGTGATTTCGTCCTTGGCGTTGATCTCATCGAACACGATCTGAGCCCAGGGGCCGCGCCCGGGATCGAGTTGCCTCTCTCCCCCGTCATGGATTAGCTCCTTGGCGTCCGGCTGGATCTTTCCGCTCGGGCTGGGCGCCAGGCGCAAATGAAGCTTCCGCAGCTCCGAGCGAATTTCATCGGTCAGCTGCTCTCGCGATAGGCGCGAAACGAGTTCCCGGATCGGAAAATACATGTGGGCCATGGAGCCTGTTGCGCCAACGTATTCGCGGAGCAAGTGTAGAACCAAGTCGCCCGGCAACGGTTTCGGCGTCGAAGCAATGGTCCAGAAACGCCAGAAGCACCGGCGGCTCGGCGCGTCCCAGGGCTGCGAGCGCGGAATTGTTCTCTTTCCAGGCGATCGTCTCGCGGAGCATTTGCTCGACGCTGTGGAACGCAACAGGACGGTGGTTGCTCGTGGCGGCGATACCTTCGTAGATGGCCAGCGCCTGCTTTTCTGACTCAGTCATCGGACACGCTTCCCAGCCCTCAATCGTCGAACAATTGTAGCGTCAACCTTTACGCGGCACTCGAGGCGAGCACACAGTCGTTACTTGTTACTGCTCGAACACAAAGTGACTTCGGGAGAAGATTCGTTGACCTACCACTCAGCCGCCCGTATAATGTGGGTTTGCAAATTGTGTCTGGAGGGGCGATGTACGCCGTCATTCGAAGTGGTGGAAAACAGTACCGGGTTGCTCCCGGCGATACGGTTCAGGTGGAAACCCTGCCCGGCAGCGTGGGCGGGGATGTGACGTTTGGCGACGTGGTCGCCGTGGCCACCGACGAGAAGAAAATGATCACCGGTGCGGAAGCCGCCAAAGCCAAGGTTGTCGGCAAGATTGTTTCGCACGGGCGCGGTCCGAAGCTCACCGTGTTCAAATATCGCTGCATCAAGCAGTACAAGATTGTTCGCGGCCACCGGCAGAATTACACAGCCGTGCAGGTCAGCGGCATCGAGCTGTAAGCGCCGCGGGCGCGGATTCAGGGGAAATTGCGATGGCACATAAGAAAGGCGGCGGCTCCTCAGTTAACGGCCGCAACTCACCCGGCCAGAGGCTGGGCGTCAAGAGATTCGGTGGGCAGCTCGTCCACGCGGGCACGATCTTGATTCGCCAGCGCGGCACCCGGCATAAGCCCGGTGACAACGTCGGGCGCGGCAAGGACGACACCTTGTTCGCCCTGATCGACGGCGTCGTTCTGTTTCAAGACAAGGGCCAGGACGGGCGCTTCATCAGCGTCCTGCCTCCGGAGCAAGCCGGCGCAAAAGAACCGGCGCCTGTAGTTTCGGCGAACTAACTGAATTTTCAAATTGAGGCGAGGCGTCCCGAGCCGCTTGGGACGCCTTTTTTAATTTCGCGAATCGACTCAAGGGGGTGAACTCACATGGCCAAGGCGAGGGAGTTTACCGTTACGATTGAGGATAAGCCGGGCGCGTTAGGCAGATGCTTCCAGGCTCTGGCCGAGCGCGGCGTGAACATTCTCGCGTTCCAATCCTACGTGGAAGAGCGCGAAAGCCTGGTGCGCTTTCTGGCGGACAACCCCGACGCCGCGCGGTCCCTGCTCGGCGGTCTGCGCATGATCTTTGAGGAGACGGAAGTCGCCGTGGTCCGCCTGGCGCACCGCCCCGGTTCCCTCGGTCGCGCCGCGGTGCGGCTCGGAGAAGGACAAATCAACATCGACTACTCGTATTGCGGAATCGAGCCAGGCTCGACGAAACCGCTGCTGGTCTTCGGAGTGGATAGCGTAACCAAGGCGTCGAACCTGCTGGACGAGATCGCCGAGGAAAAAACCGCGCCCGCAAACTAGCAAGATCGAACTTCAGCGCCAAGCATTGGACCTGCCAAGACCCCAGCACACCCCCAATCCCAGCAGATGGCCGTTCACACCGACGACAGCAACTAAGGTCAAAACGCAATCACGGATGTCGGAGCCGGACTGTGGTCTGCGGGACCGAAGTGCAGCGCTCCCGCACCGCAGTCCAAGCTCTAGCCTTTGCAACGCCGGCCTTCGCTCGAAGCATTCTCAATCCCGCCAAACATCCCGGAGTGCAATTCAGCCTCGCGGTATCGTATTCTGTATACGGCGGCACTCAACCCATGGTCTTTGTCGACGAAGCGAAGATTTACCTGAAGGCCGGCAACGGCGGGAACGGCTGCGTCGCGTTTCGCCGCGAGAAGTTCGTGCCGCGGGGCGGCCCTTCGGGCGGCGACGGCGGGCACGGCGGCAGCATTTATCTGGAGGCGAATCCGCACGACAACACCCTGCTGCGCTACCGCTACAACCGCGAATTCAAAGCCGATCGCGGCCGCCACGGTGAAGGCTCGAACTGTTCCGGGCACTCCGGCGCGGACATGATTCTGGCGGTGCCCGTCGGCACGGTCGTCAAGGATGAGGATACCGGCGAGCAGATCGCCGACCTGACTAAGCCGGGCGAGCGCGTCCTGGTCGCGCAAGGCGGACGCGGCGGGCGCGGCAATCAGCACTTTGCGAAACCGTGGCATCAGGCGCCGCGCGAGTCGGAGGAAGGTCAGCCCGGCGTCGAACGCCACTTGCACCTGGAATTGAAGCTGCTCGCGGACGTCGGCCTTGTCGGTTTTCCGAACGTCGGAAAATCCACACTCATTTCGCGCATTTCCGCCGCGCATCCGAAAATCGCGGACTATCCCTTCACGACGTTGCAGCCCGGTCTTGGAGTCGTGTCGGCGGACGGCGTTCCCGGAAAGCCTTCGGAAAAAGGCGGCGGGCGCACCTTCGTAGTAGCGGATTTACCGGGCTTGATTGAAGGCGCGCACACGGGCGCGGGCCTGGGTATCCGCTTCTTAAAACACATCGAGCGCACGCGAATCATCGCGCACGTGATCGACACGAGCGACGCTTCCGACCGCGATCCCGTGCGCGATTTCGAGATCATCGAGGGAGAACTCGCTGCGTTCAGCGAGAAACTCGCGCAAAAACCGGTGATCGTCGTGGCGACAAAGCTGGACGCCACGACGGATCGGACGCGCCTCGAAAAGCTGCGCGCATTTTGCGCGGCGCGCGGGCTTGAGTTCCATGCGATCTCGTCCGCCTCCGGCGAAGGTATCCCGCAGTTCGTGCGCGCCCTGGCTGACGCACTCGATCGACTGGCGCCGCCGGAACCCATCGAAGAAACCCCCGAGCCCGCAAGCTCAGCGGCGGCGGATTCAGACCAGCCACTGGATCAAGAAACGCCCATGCCGGCGCCACCGTCTACCGCGTCACCTACGGCGCCTCCCGCGCGTACGCGAGCCCGAGCCGCCGCCCGACGGAAAGAGGGCCGTTGAGCATCGCGCCGCCGGAAATCCCTGAGACCGTCGGTGAGCACGGGCGCGAACGCGAGCGGCGTGTCGCGCTCTTCGGGGGCACATTCGATCCCGTTCATATCGGCCATCTCGCGGTGGCTCGCGCCGCGGAACGCCGCTTTCACCTGGACGAGATTCAATTCATTCCCACGGGCCATCCGCCGCACAAGCATCGCCGCGGGATGGCTTCCTATGCCGACCGCTACGCCATGGTTTCCATTGCCTGCGCCGATCATCCGAAATTCGTTCCATCGCTCGCCGAATCGGGCCCCGACCATTCCGGGCGTGAGACGTTCTATTCCGTGGACACAGTGCGGCACTACAGGCAAAAAGCGCACGGCGGCGTACATTTTTATTTTTTGCTGGGCGCGGATTCGTTTCTGGGCATTCCGAACTGGAAGGACTATGAAACCCTGCTCGGCCTCTGCGACTTCATCGTAGCGAGCCGCCCCGGATTCAACGTCGCCGCGCTTCGCCTGGTAATCCCGCCGGAGCTTTTCGCCCGCCGCGGCGCGGCGCACGCCCCGCTCGATCCCCGCGCGATTCCGCTGCGGCGCACCGTGGTCTATGTGCTCGACGCGGTCTCCAGCCACGTTTCCGCCACCGATGTGCGGCATCGCTTGGATCGAAACCATTCGATTCACGGGCTTGTGCCGCCGCGCGTCGAGGAATACATTAACAAGAAGGCTCTGTACCGGTGACCGCAAGAAAGGACTCGATTCCGCCCCATGTTCGCGCGGCCGTTTGCGCCGCGCAGGAGAAGCAGGCCGCGGACGTTGTCCTGCTCAACCTCGAGGGACTCAGGGCGTTCACCGACTTCTTCATTATCTGCACCGGATTCAGCTCGCGGCAGGTCGAAGCCATCTGCGACGAAGCAGAAAGGTGCCTCGAAGAAATCGGCGTCCGGCTATTGCATCGCGAGGGAAAGCCGGGCGGCGAGTGGATGCTACTCGATTTCGGCAGCCTGATCATGCACGTGTTCACCGAAAACGCCCGCCGTTTTTACGACCTTGAGAGGCTGTGGCGCTCGGCGAGCCGTGTGGAATTCGAGGGAAATGCGCCGGCGGAGGCGGAGGGATGAGCGAGCCGCTGACGATAAACACCCGCACCGAAACGCGCATGCCGTGGATCGCCGTGGATCCCGCGTCAAAGGCCGTGCTCGATCTCGCGCGCAAGGTTGCCGACACCTCCACCACACTTTTGATCACGGGCGAGAGCGGCACCGGAAAAGATCATCTCGCGCGGCTGATCCACGAACTTGGACCCCGGCGCGACGCCCCATATCTGAAAATCGATTGCGCCAGCCTGCCGCAGGAACTCGTGGAATCGGAGTTGTTCGGGCACGAGAGGGGCGCGTTCACAGGCGCCGTGGAGCGCAAGCTGGGGCGCCTGGAGATGGCCGGCGCGGGAACGATCGTTCTCGATGAAGTCGCGGCGCTTTCACCCGCGACGCAGTCCAAATTATTGCGCGTGCTCGAGGAGCGGCAGTTCGAGCGCCTGGGCGGCACGGAAACGATCTCCATCGAGGCGCGCCTGATCGCACTGACCAACGCCGACCTCGCGCGCCTCGTTTCCGAAGGTCAGTTTCGCGGCGATTTATTTTTTCGGCTGAGCGTGCTGGCGATTCCCGTGCCTCCGCTGCGCGCGCGCCCCGCGGATATTCTGCCGCTCGCCGAGATGCTGCTGCAGCGCGGCGCGCGCGTGCACGGCCGCGCAGGAGCGGCATTTTCCGAGCAGGTGAGGCAACTGCTGACCACGTATTCCTGGCCGGGAAACGTGCGCGAGATGAGAAACGCAATCGAACGCGCCCTGGTTTTTTCGGGTGGAGCGGCACTCATCCCCGAGGATTTTCCCGAGTCGGTGCGCACGGCGGATTCCGGACTCTCCGGCTCGCTGCGCTCCCTCGATGACATGGAACGCGACACCATTCGCGCCACGCTCGAAGCCACGCGCTACAAGATCGGCAAGACCGCGCAAATCCTCGGCATCAGCCGCAAAACCCTCCTCGACAAACGTAAGAAATACGGATTGAATTGATCGCCACGCCGCGGATTACGCTCAAAGCATTCCGATCGGGATGTCGCGGATGAAATACCGCAGGTGAAGTGCTGCCGATGAAAATTCATTTCGTCATGCTCGGAAAAACACGGCGGGCGGAAATCCGCGCCCTGCTTGATGACTATTCTGCGCGGATTGGGCGATTTGCCGAGGTGCAGGTGACGGAATTGCGTGAGGATTCGGCGGCGCTGCGCAAGCTGACTCTTGATTCTGCCGCGACCGTCGTTTTGCTCGACGATGCGGGCAAGCCGCAGACTTCGGCGCAGTTTGCACGCTGGCTCGGCGAAGCGCGTGATCGCGGCGCCCGTGAAATCGTTTTCCTGTGTGGCGGGGCGGAGGGCTTCCCGGAGTCGTTGCGCCGCCGCGCCACGCAAAAGCTCTCCCTTTCTCCGCTTACTTTCTCCCACGAACTCGCCCGCACCATGCTCGCCGAGCAGGTCTACCGCGCGTTCGCCATCCTGGCGGGCCACCCGTACCCCAAGTGAATGGGGGATCGCTTCCATTCATCGAACTGTAACAATCGCCCTCTATGGTACTGGCAGCAGACGCTCAGGAAGAAGGTAGACGATGAAAAAAGCGGTACGGAAAACAACCGTGCGGAAAGTACGGAAGCCGACGGCCAGTCTCAAATTCCTAGAGAAACCCACCTGCGCCACCTGCCGCAAAGCCCGGCGTTTCCTTGAAAAGCGCGGCTACACGCTCAATTATCGCGATATTACGAAAGACCGCCTCAGCCCTTCCGAGCTCGCGAAACTGATCGGCAGCCACGATCACGAGGATTTTCTCAGACCGCGCAGTTCGATCTTCCAACGGAAAAAAATGAAGGACAATCCTCCGAGCCGGCGCGAGGCAATCAGCCTCATGGCCCGGAATCCGGACCTGATCCGCCGGCCGATTGTGGTTGCGGGCGGCCGGGTAGTGATTGGGTACGACGAAAATGGCATGATCCGCTTTTAACCTTCCGTCCGGAAATCTCCCGGCGGATTCAGACCGGCGGGCGGAAGCCTTTCTCGTCAGTCGCACCAAATATAAATACGCGCAACCAAAACCCCGGGTGTAGAATCTAAGTAATGTAAAGCAATAAAACGAGTTACCGCAGGAAGTCGTTTGCGGTCCTACGCAGCGGTTGCGGAGGCCTTAATATGTCGAATCCACTCTCAGTACTTCCCAAGTCAGCATTCTTAATTTTGTTTGCCCTCTCGGCCATACCCGTTTTTGCCCAGCACGGCGGCGGTGGTGGCGGTGGTCATATGGGCGGTGGTGGAGGCTTCCATGGGGGCGGTGGAGGCGGGTTTCACGGCGGCGGCGGTGGTGGTTTCCATGGAGGAGGCGGAGGCTTCCACGGTGGCTCGGTTGCGCCCCCTGCGGCAGGTTACGGTGCGCCCCGGGCATCTGCTCCTCCCTCTTTCCGTTCGGGTGGCGGCGCCGCTGCGCGCCCGGGCTATGGCGGCTTTTCCAGGCCCGGAAACACGTACGCCGGCGGCGGCCAGAGATTTGGCAACTCGAATTCAGGAGCCCGCGCGGGCGGGAACGGCCAGTGGCATTCTTTTGCGCCTCCGTCCGCTGGGCGTGAACCTTCGACGGGAACAGCGGCCGGCGCGCAGTCCGCAAGTGGCGGCGGGCATGCGATGAACGGAAACCACTCCGCGGCTCCCGGCGCGGTACGAAGCTTTGCGGGCCAGGGGCGCGAAGTTTGGGAGAGTTCCGCATCGCGAAACGTCGTGTCGCGTTCTCAGTCGCTGTCCACGCTCCACAGTTCGCTTGGCACTTCGCTCTTCGCTCGGCCGGGTGTCGGCTCCGGTGCGGCGACGTCGAGATCGACGCACTTCACCGGCGGATCGCCGCTTCTGGCGAATCGAGGATTTGCGGGTGGCGCGAACGGGGCCTCATCGTTCCAGAACACTCGCGGGTTGGGCTTCAATCAATTCGGTCACCCAATCAACGGGTGGCGCGGCGGTTTCCGCCACGGATGCTGGAATTGTGGCTTCGGATTCGGCAACCGGTGGGGCGGGGGATTTGGCTGGGGCGGATGGGGTTGGGGTGGTTGGGGACTTGGATGGGGTTGGGGTTGGCCGGGGCTCGGCTTCTGGGGCTGGAATCCGTACTGGGCGGACCCGTGGTGGGGCGGGTCGGGATACTACGGCTATCCGAGCAACAACTACTACATCTACAACTATCCCACCTCCGACAACTACGCACCGGAGGACAATTCCGCTGCTCCCGCTCCTGAGAACAACCAATACGAAGACAGCGATCAGGGCGCGCCTGACGGCAACTGGGTGACGCCGAATGGACCGAATCCTTCCGCCGCGCCCAACTCGTCGGCCCTGACGGTGCCGGTGCTGATTTACATGAAGAACGGCTCGGTGCTCACCGTGCGCGATTACTGGATGATCGACGGCGAGCTCCACTACATCCTGATGAGCGGTGTGCAGAAGACGGCCGACCTCGATCAGGTCGACCTGGCGCGCAGCAACTCGGAAAACGCCAAGAGCGGCGTGAGATTTATCTTCAAATCCGAGCCGAATGCGCCGCCGCGCGACGAAGTACCCGCTCCCCCCGCGGCTCAGCCCGATTCCACGCCCGGCGTCGGCCCGCAACCAGAAGCGCGAACCTAGTTTGTGATCTGAGCTTCGCCGCGATGACCTTGCGGCCTCCGTCTCAGCGATTCGGCGTTGGAAACTGTACTTTCGGCGCTTCGCGCGACGCCGGCGTGGCCGTGAAGTAGTCATTGTTCCGTTGGAATCCCGCCCATCGCGCAAAAATGTCGTTCGGAAAGAGCCCGACGTACGTGTTGTAGTCCTGCAACGTATCGTTGTATCGCTTGCGCTCGACCGCGATCCGGTTCTCCGTTCCCGAGAGTTCATCCTGCAACCGCAGGAAATTTTCGTTCGATTTCAGCTGCGGATAATTTTCCACAATCAGTAACAAGCGGCCGATGGCGCCGTCGAGTTGGCCATTGGCGGCGATTTTATCGGCGGGCGTTTTCGCGCCGAGGAGAGCCGAGCGCGCGCTGGCGATATCGTGGAATACAGTCTGTTCCTGCGCCGCGAAGCCTTTCACGGTTTCGACCAGGTTCGGTATCAAGTCGGCGCGCCGCTGCAGCACGACGTCCACTTCCGACCAGGCGGATTTCACGGCTTCGTTCTTCGTCACCATCTGGTTGCGGGCGCTGACGTACGCCCCGCCGACGAGCAATGCGAGTACGGCCACCACCACCAGGACGATCACTCCGGTTTTCATGCTCCTGCCTCCGTCATGAATTCGCGTGCTATCGCTTCGATTCGATCCGCCGGTCAAATTCATCCGTGACCGCTTCCACGAACGCAAAATACTGGTTCATCGTTCCTTCCACGTTCACTTCGCGCTCCTTCAGTTTGCCTTCCCGCACGGCAAGGATCGCGTGAAACCCGGCGGCATCCGCGGCCGCGAATTTCGCGACGCGATCGATAGCCTCGCGCCGGGTTTCCGGCGCCGCTTCGCCGAGCGCAATCAACGCGTGCCGGAAGAGCGCCGTGAACGACGAAAACGAAGCCGTCATGATTTCCAAGTATGCTTTCGGCTTTGGGGGCGCCGCCAAAATCGCTTGGCGCAGGCGCAGCCAGTTGGTTCGCAACTCGCGCTCGACCTGAATCGAATGAAAGTGGAGCGGCACTTGCAGATCGGTCAACACATTCTCGCCATGCAACACGCGGTGGCGGGACTTCATATCCAGGAGCTCAATCGCGAAAACATCGGAGGAGCGGCGAAGTTCGTCCAGCGTGAAGACGAGCGGCGCGCGCCGGCCGCGACGAATCCACCACTCGACCGCGCCGTGCAGGGATTCGAGGCGCGCCGCGTCCGCTTGCTCAACGATGCAGAGGAGATTGAGGTCGCTGTGCTTCGCGTGAAACTCTTCGGTCGCGGCTGAGCCGTACAGGATCACGGATTTCAGATTCTCGCCCGCCGCAGCCTTGAGCTTCCCGACCAGTTCATCGAGCATAGGATCGTCCAATTTTCATCCTCTCCCGCCAAAATCTCACCAGCCCCCGCCCGCGCCACCGCCGCCCGACGATCCTCCACCGAAGCCTCCAAATCCACCGCCGCCCCCCCCGCCTGAAAATCCGCCCCCGCCCCATGAGCCCCCGCCGTACCACCCGCCGCCTCCGTAGCCTCCCCGGCGGCGGGGACCGATCGCTCCGCCGAACAACCAACGCAGGATGAAACCGAATACCGGGAAAAGGATGAAAATAACAAAAATCAGCGCCCGGATGGCGCCGAACACCGGAACGGGCGAACGCTCAGGCTCGCTGGGAGCGGCAGCGGGCTCGGCAGACAGTGAGTTGAGCGTGATCTTCCGGTCCTCGGCGATCACGGCGGCGACGCGCTCCGCCATCAAAAGGGCGGCGCCGCTGTAATCGTTCTGCCTGAAGAGCGGTACTGCCTCGCGCCCGAAGCCTCCTACTTTGCCATCGGGCAAGATCGGCTCAAGTCCGTAGCCGACCTCCGTCCAATATTTGTGGTCATTCGGCGCGACCAGGATCATGACGCCGCGATCCTTCTGCTTCGGACCCACTCCCCAAGCAACGAACAAATCATGCGTGAATTGCTCGACCGGTGCGCCCTCGAGCGAGGAAACGGTGACGATCGCGATCTGCGCCTGGGCTTTTTGATCAACTTCCCCGCACAGCGCAGTCAGCTTGTCTTTTGCCTGTGCGCTCAGCACGCCCGCGAAATCGTTTACGTATCCCTGCGGTTTCAGATCCTTGATCTTTTCCGAGTGAAGGCAGGGGCAAACAACTGCTAAAAGAAACAGCAACAGGAGGATCGGCCGCGCAAGCAACCTTAGGCGATGTGGAGGGGACATCCGCGGTCTGCTTTCGTTAGGATTCCATCTTAGGTCCGCGCGACGAAGACGTCAACGCCGGCTACTTTCCCTTCGCGACGAAATTGGCGTATCATCGGGCAAATCCATGACGGCAGATTTGATTCGGACGGAACAACCGGGAGGAATGATGCCAAAGCGATTCGGGATTGCGTTGGCGCTCTTCTTTTTCGTCGCGGGCGCTGCGTTCGCGCAGGAAACGCCTGACGCGAAAGCGATCTTGCAGGCTGCCCAGAAAGCCATGGGCGACGTGACTTCCATTCAGTATTCAGGCACCGGCCACATCTATTCGTTCGGGCAGGCCTGGACTCCCGGCGCGCCGTGGCCGTCCACCAATCTCACGAGCTATACGCGGACGATTGACTACAGCTCCAAATCGGCGCAGGAGGATTTGGTCCACTCGGAGCCGAATCCCATGGTCAAGGGCGGCGGGCGTCCGTTTGCCGGCGACGACAAGCAAGCGAATTTCGTCAGCGGCGACTATGCCTGGGACATGCCGGGCAGCAAGGTGATCCCGCAGACGGGCGCGGCCGCAGAACGGCAGCTGCAGATTTGGCTCACCCCGCACGGTTTTCTGAAAGCGGCGATGGAGAACAACGCGACGGCGAAGAAGGGCATGCGGGGAACGGAGATCACGTTCCAATCGGGCAAGTACACCGTCTCCGGCACGATTGACGCGCACAATTTCGTGACGAAGGCCGACACGTGGGTGCCGACTCCGGTCCTCGGTGACACGCTCGTCGAAACGCTCTATTCGGGCTACAAGGACTTCGGCGGCGTGCAATTCCCGAGCACAATCATGCAGAAGGAAGGCGGGGAAATCGTGCTCGACCTGGTGGTCAGCAGCGTCAAAGCGAACCCGGGCCTGAGCCTTTCTGTGCCGGAGGCGGTCAAGAACGCCACGCCGCCCGCAATCAAGGTGACATCGCAAAAGCTCGGCGACGGGATCTGGTTCGTCGCCGGCGGATCGCATAACAGCATGGTCGTGGAATTTCCATCCTACATTACGGTGATCGAAGCGCCGCTCAGCGAAGCACGCTCACTCGCCGTGATCGCCGAAGCGAAGAGGCTGGTCCCCAACAAGCCGATCAAGTACCTGATCAACACGCACTCGCACTTCGATCACTCCGGCGGCGTGCGAACCTATGTCGCGGAAGGCGCCACGATCATCACGCAGTCCATCAACGTGCCGTTTTACCAACGCGCCTGGGCTGCGCCGCGCGCGATCAACCCGGACAGCATGTCCAAAGGCGCCAAGAAGCCGAATTTCATTCCGGTAAAGGACAAATACGAACTGAGCGAGGGCAGCCGGACTTTGGAGCTCTACCACGAGAACGGCTCCCTGCATAACGCGGGCATGCTGATCGTCTACTTCCCCAAGGAAAAAATCCTCGAGGAAGCCGACGATTTCACGCCCGACCTTCCTGAACTCGCCGCCCCCGGCGGCATCCGCCCCCCGGTTTTCATGGCCAACCTGCTGAAGCAAATCGAGGATTTGAAGCTGGACGTGAAAACGATCGCGCCCATGCACGGAATCGTCGTGCCGTTCTCCGACTTGCAGAAAGCGGCGAGCAGCGGCAGTGCAACAGGAAGCGGAAAGGCTTAGACAGCGATCAAAGCTTATCTGTGCCACTGCACCTGAAATGAGGCGCGGCAATCTTTTAAAACTGCGCGTTCCGCGCTAGATTTGAATAGCCCAAGCAAGCACCGCGCGCCCGTAGCTCAGCTGGATAGAGCATCTGCCTTCGAAGTAGGCAGCGCAAATAGAATAAGTGCCGCGTCTGGTGTCGCTTACACACAAACGCGCGGTGCAACCAACCCGTTGAATTGGACTGAAGTTGGACCCAAAGTTTGGCCTCATCGACGGGCTGCCCGGCCCTAAATGACGTGGTTCATTCGCCCGAGCCAATCACCTCTCCCGCGTTCGAATTGAGATACAGCGTCCGTGCCGACGGTTCTTCCGTGAAGTCGAACATCGAGCGAATGTCACCCGCGAGAGCGTCGAATGAGGAGTCGCCGATCCGTCCGGTGGACCAGTTGTCTTCGACGAATCGAATGATTGAGCTCTGGTCGGTGACCCCATGATCCACAAAATTCTGCCTCGCCCATGGCGAAATCACGAGCATCGGAAGGCGAGTCCCATAACCGCAACGCGCCTGGTAGCCGCCGGCAACCTTGGCGGGATTGCCTCCGCAGAGGCCCGGCCCTGTTAGCGCATCGCGCGCCGTCTGTGACTGGTTGATGGTTGGGGGCATTACGTGATCGTACCAACCGCCGGAATCATCCCAAGCCAAGACGACGGCGGTTTCCGGCCAAGTTGGAAGCGATTGCAAGCGATTGATGAAATCGACCACGAACTGCTGCTCCAGCAGAGGATTCGAATATCCTGCATTCCCGTCCTCGTAGGCCGGAGCCTTAATGAAGCTGACAGCGGGCATGTTGCCGGCTTCAGCGGCGTTCCAAAAATCGGGAATATCGTACTCATGGTTTGCCTGGTCGCCCTGGTGACCGATCATTGCTACGGAAGTCGGCCGCAGGTGATACGGGTTGGCGGTGGAGGCGTAGTACTGGAAGGGCTGATGGTGCGGGATGTAGTCGGCGCGCACGCCTCCATTCGTGGTCGTGTGAGTTGCACTGCAATCGCTGAAGCCTCCTTCGAACCAGCCCCAGGTGATATTTTGGGTGTTGAGCAGGTCGCCGATGTTCTTGCCGCCTAGACCGACTTGATCCGGGCTGCCGCAGTCATCATAGAGCGGATCCGCGTCGCCGATAAGAGTAGATTGAACGATGTCGCCAGAGATGTTGCCAAGCGATGCGACAACGCCATGAGTCTGCCCTGAGATTAGGTTGACTGCGCCCGGCGCTGAGGGACCAAAAGTCGTGTTGAACGAGTTGTCGCTCATTGCGAAATGCTGTGCGTAGTTCCAAAGGGCGGTCACGGTGTTGCCGTCAAAATAGTCCACAACCTGGCTCAGGGGACACCCGGAACTCGCGGTGTGCTCTGGGAGCATGTCCATCAAGCCATGATCGAACGCGTTCTGCTCGTCGGTATAGTCGTGCGAGTCACTGCAGACGTGGGCCCGGTGAGATCAGGCACTCGCCCCATAATTTGCGGTAGCTGGCAGGGAGATAATCTCTATGCTCCGATACGGCGCTTCCTTCCCACAATGCTGACAACGAATCAAAGAAATTCGAGGCCCCCATTCCGCAAACATCGGTGACGTCTTTTTATCAGAGAACGAAACGGGAAGCGGCGTACGTGTCAAACAAAAAATGCAAATAACTCCCTTTGACCTGTCTGCAGCCACAGATTCGGAATTCATTTAACGCCTCCAATCGGAACGCATCTTTTGTGACGACCGATCACGGACCAGATCACCATGGACCAACATGCGGTCATCTGGAACAAACGTTCAAGTGATTGCTTGCGGTCTTCGGGGGAGGGATCCGAAACGTCCCGAAGGCTGCCAGATAAGCCCTTTTGAGAAGAATAAGCGGAATACTGGAGCAGAACTGGTGAGAAGACCCTAGAGGCGATCTATAGCTTACCGATGGGATGTTGTGGGAATGATTTCGGATGCCGGATGTCGCAGGGCATAGACGTGATCTCCCGCAACTCTCGGAAAGGACTATTCTTTCGCGTCGGGATGACTCAGTGACCAATCTTCCGGAGGGGAAGACACGTGCCGGAACAAAGGATTTGGTTTGGTAAACTGAACCAACGCTAGTCTTTCTTTCCTTTGCCCCCGCCTGACCTAGAAACACCACAATTGCGTCCTGGGTTTCATGAGCAGAGATGTTTTCCAGGGTCAGGACGGTGGTGTATACATCGGAGTTCGATGGCGGATGAAATTCTTGAAGCATGGGTTAGTCTATACAGCATCGGAGCGTTCAAAATGTCCCGAATCGTCGTGGGCCTTATCGCCACGTTGGCAATCGCCGCAGCGTTGTTTTCCCAAACCAAATCACACCGCAGTCTGACTGCGCCGACCTACTACATTGCGGCAAATGCGGAGTATAGGCATGCCGAGCAAATATGGCTGAGAGGTGCCTCCAATCTTCCCGCTGGTGCTGTCTTAGTCGTCGATGTTCAAAATTACGTTGGCGAAGGAAGCCAGATACTGAGCGTCAGGGCGCTGCCAAAACTGGGGAAAGATGGATTTTTTGAAGCTACACTTGCGCCGCTACCGAAGATGCAATTCAAGCCTAACGTTGTCTGGTTAGTTTCGTTCTTCCCCAGTTCCCCTGACCAAGATGCGACCGTTATAGGAACCGTCGGGAGACACGGGGAACAGCTTGGTTTTCCCAAGAATCCGCAGGCTTATGTTCTTTCCGGCGACAACGTCTATTTGGGGACCGCCGTTCACGTCGAGTGATTTGGCCTGCAAGGTCCTGAGAAGTCAGGTGGTCTCAACAGGTCAGTGCAACACTTGCTTGCAGTCTATCTGCCGGAGTTTGAAATCCCAAAGTTTTTCTTGGACGCTGATTTAAGCGCAGCGCTACCTCATCGAGTTCGGCTTGTGAATGCGCTGACAAGTCTGTTCGTTTCGGGAAGTACTGACGCAACAGGCCATTCGTGTTTTCGTTCGAGCCGCGCTGCCACGGGCTCTGCGGATCGCAGAAGTAAACGTTCACTTCCGTGTCTACCGTGAAACTTTTGTGCTGGGCCATTTCCAGCCCGCGATCCCAGGTCAACGAACGTCGCAAAGTTGCGGGCAGCTTGCAAATGTGTTGGCTGAGAGCGGCGACCACCGTAGCCGTGTCTTTGCTGGGCACCTTAACCAGCATGACAAAACGCGAATGTCGTTCTACCAGAGTTGCGAAATCCCAATTCCCAGTTGGCGATAATCCCATTCTATAAAAGCAGGATGTCAAGACAAAATACTTCCTCCGCCGCATTCGAGGATGAGTTAAAGGCCAGTTTCGTGACAACGCGTAACGAGGTTCGAAGAGATCAGGTCAGTTGCGCAATTCAATCGGCGCGACACTTCCTCCAAGCGGACTTCAGGGACGTTTCCCGGGACTCATAGCTACGACAGTCCGTTATGCGGAGGAGTGACCTTGAAATTCCTCAGATGCCGGCGTACCAGGAGAAGCCGCGCTCGGTTCCCCCGGCTCCGAATCCCTTGCCGATGTCCTGTACCGTGTCGGTCACGTTGATCAGGGAGAGATACTTCGTGCTCTTGCCGCCGAGTTGACGGGGCAGGCGGAGACGAACGGGAGCGCCGTGAGGCATGGGAAGCTCCTGGCCGTTCATCCCGTAGGCGAGCAACGTTTGCGGATGCCAAGCATCGACCATATCGATGCTATTCCACTTTCCCCTGATGCTGCGTTTGTCCGCCGCGTCAAAGTTGGTGTCGAACCCAAAGAACACGACGTACTTCGCCTGGGGGAGGACTCCCACTAGATTCAAAATGTAGGAAAGACGGACGCCGGTCCACTCGGCAATGAAGGACCAACCTTCTTCGCAGGCTTGATGGAAGACATGGTTCTCGGACGGACACCGTTGCAGTTCCGCCAGCGAGAAAAGCGATGGGCGAGCGACCAACCCGTCGATCTTGAGCCGCCAATCCGCGAACCTTCCATCCGCTAGGCGCCGGTAGGTCTCATTCTCGGGAGGTTCGCCCTTTACCGGGGCGATCTTTGAGATGTCGCTGCGGTTACACTCCCGTGCCAGCGAATGCCGGGCCGTCAAGAGCCGCTGGGTAGCATAGGTAAGAGTTTCGCCAGCGCCGTAGATCCCGCTGTGGTCGGGCGGAATCAGGCCGTTTCGATCAGCGAGAAGTGTCGCGAGTCCCAAGCCGGAGGCGCCGGCCGCAGCCGCGATGCCGGTCTTGATCAGCTTCCGCCTGGAGAGCATGTCGCTCATGAGAGCTCCCTTCCATCCGCGCTGTGGCCTGTGATCATGGCTCGGACGCGCCTCGTGAAACCGGCAAGGCAAACCATTGCTACGTGCACGCAAACAAATACAACCAGGACCACCGCCACGAAGAAGTGAATGGTGCGCGCCGATTGTTGGCCCCCGAACCCGCTCCGGAGCGCCGGAACCACGGACGCGATAGCTGGAGACATGGCTAGGCCACTGAGGATGATCAGCGGAAACAGAACGAAGACGACCGCGAGGTAGGTCAACCTCTGGACCAAGTTGTACGTCAGCGCCTCTTCCTCACTCGGTTGCTTCCAGCGGACCTCCCTCCAGACGATGTGCCAGATGCGACTCCAACTGAGATCGCCCTTCGCTGGCAGCAAATTCTTGCTGAAGTGCTTCGTTCGATAACCAGAAAGAACGTAAAGCAGTCCGGTTAACACGCAAATCCAGGCCGACAGAAAATGCAGATAGCGTCCCCAGCCGGAGTGGCCGATCATGAACGGAATCGGAAGATCGATGAGGGAGGGTGTTCCCAGCGCACCTGTTTCGCCCCAGTAAAGCCGCGGGTGCGCTATGAGAATCATGATACCGCTATAGAGCAAACCGATGAAAGCGGCTGCCGTGATCCAGTGCGTGATGCGTACAAGCGCAGAGTGGCGCGGAGAATCCAAGCTTTCCGAGCTTGGGGTTGCGAACTCATGGACGCAGGCAGACTCAGCCATAGCCAGTAACCGGGACAGTAGCACACGAATATGTGGCAAACAATCGTCGGGAACGACAAGACCTTCTCCTCAATACGCTTCCGAGTTCTGTCATGTCGCTTTAGCGTCGGCTATGCGGAGAAGTGGCTGGCCATAAACGGGGATATGGGAAGCCACAGTCGGGTTGTGGGAAGTTGCGCGAGGAAGGCGCACGCGACCTTGGCGCAGTCTGCCTAAAAACCTCGCCTCTACCCCGATCGCAAGTGACTGATTCCGTATGCCCTGAATTCTCTGTTTGGGAAGCCCACAAACACATGATTGGGGTGGCCAGACAGTTGTGCGCACGCTAACCATCAGGGCTCCCGGAGATCACAGACGTCTCAGCGGGCCGTATCCCAATTGATTTAACCTTTTTAGGTCTGCCGAATGATAGGCAGCCCAAGTCATTGGCATGTAGTCGATGACAAGAGTTGCGTTGTGCCTGAATAGACGACCTCTTGCCCGCTGGCCGTGGTCTCGAGTGTGATGGACAGCGACGGAATGGCCGCCCCCGAACCTGCCAACGCCAACCCCGTCGAGGTGTTGTACAGAGAGATTTGGACTTGCTGAGTAGCCAAGGAAGCCTGTGTAACCAGCGCGATGATTCCGCCGCAAGGATCGTACTGCCAGAATCCTGCGGCCATTGTCAGCGCCTGGCTCAGATGGTGTGACGTCGTGAAATTGAACACGTTCCAGTTGGTCGTGCCTTGTCCGGTTACGTACCCGTAAACCAAGCTGGTTTCCGGACTATCCGGACTGAAGCCCCAAATCACGCCCCCGTAACTATCCTCGGACGTGCCTGGAGGAGTTTGAAAGGCATACTGATCTTGGTAAACGAGCGTCTGTGCGGTCACTCGTTGCACCTTGTAGATTTGCATTTGTGTTTGCGCGGTGCCGAGCAACTCTGTAAATAGGAAGTAGCGACCGGAGGGGCTGAACTGCGGTTGGAAGACTTGACTCGACGTGGAAACCTGAACAATAGGGCGTACCGGCGTGGCGGTTAAATCATAGACGTAGCCGGAGGCGAGTTGCGAGGGCGTTCCGTTGTTGGCTATGGAGACATAAAAGAATCTACCTTCATCCGGGCTGAAACCCCAGCTTATGGGGTTAGGCAGGAGTCCCGTATCCCACACAGTCCTCCCGTTGGAAGTAAGTGTGACGACCAATTCGGTTTGGCTTGCGCCGAACGTAGGCGTAACCGTATACGTACTTCTTGGTGATTTCATCGGATCCGTGGTAGCGCTAACTGCCGTTACAGGGCTTACGTAGTTACCGGTCTTCGTGCAAAGACACGTCGCTCCCCCTCCCGTCACTGTAAGCGTCGTCTGACCACATACTGTTCCGGCACATACCTGAATGGTTGACGCGCCAGCAGCCACGCTATAAGCCACTCCCGAGTCGCTTCCGTCATTTCCGACGATCGCGGCAGCGGTATTGGACGAACTCCAAATCACCGACGCAAGCGGTTGCCCGGTGGTCTGGTCAATGGCAACGAAGGTTTGCAGTTGCCCGGCGCTGATGGATGGATTTGCGGGCGTCACGCTGATGGACGTAAGCAACGGCGGCGTTAGCGAATCTGGAACGTAAAGTTCGGCCGAGGCGAGTACACCGGGGCCATCCCCGCCGGCGACAAGAACATTCCCCTTGGTTAGCCTCGTAGCGGTGAAATTGTAGCGGCCCGTGATCATGCCTCCGGCAGAGACGAAAGTGCCGCTCGCAGACTCGTACAACTCGACCGAACTCAGTATGGTGCCCGTCGCGTCTACCCCCCCGGCCACAAGAACCTGCCCATTATTCAGAAGGGTTGCCGAGTTACCGTTGCGGGCAGTAAGCGGACTGCCGGTGGAGCTGAATGTACTTGCGGCCGGATCGTAGAGTTCCGCCGATGCCGCCGTAGTCCCGCCTATCAACAGCACTTTACCGTTATTGAGAAGATTAGCCGTGGCACCCGAGCGTGCCGTAGTCATGCTTCCAGCAATCGCGCTGAAAGTGCCGTTTGTTGAATCATACAGTTCCGCTGAGGCTAGGGCTCCCGTAGCGTTGTAGCCGCCAGCGATGAGCACCTTGCCATTGAAGAGAAGCGTGGCAGTGTGAACGTAGCGCGGGGCGGTCATGGTACCCGCCGAGGTGAACAGACCGGTCGCCGGATCGTAAAGTTCCGCCGAGGCCAGAAAGTTAAGAGTATTACCCGTGAGATTGAAACCGCCGGCGACCAGCACGTTGCCGTTGGGGAGCAAGGTGGCCGTATGAGAATAGCGCGGGGTCGCCAGACTTCCCGTCGAGGTGAAGGTACCCGTCGCAGGATCATAAAGTTCCGCCGAGGCTAGAGCATTACCTTGATTGGAACCACCTGCAACCAGCACCTTGCCATTGGGGAGTAAGGTCGTCGTGAAGTCGGCTCGTCCAGTGGTCAGCGCTCCCGTTAGAGCGAACGTGCCTGCGCTCGGATCATAAAGCTCCGAAGAGGTCAGATATTGGCTGGGCAGGCTGCCGTTGAAACCTCCAATAATGAGTACTCTCCCGTCCGAAAGCAAAACAGCTGCGTCTGTATCGCGAGCGATATTCAGACTTCCCGTTGCAGGTCCAAACCCGATCACCGAGAGGGTGACGCCATTACTGGAGAGCGCGCCCAGTGCCGCCGAGATCGTGGCGCTTCCCTTGGAAATGCCGCTGGCCAGTCCGCCGGAGGCTCCCGAGGTAATCGTAGCTGCGGCGGAATTCGAAGTCCAAGTCACGAGGGACGTTAGGTTGTCCGTTGTGCTGTCGGAATTCGTTCCCGTGGCTGTGAACTGCAACATGTCACTGACGCCGACCGAGGCAACGGCCGGGGTGATGGCAATCGAGACGGGTAGTGAGTACACAGTTAACGCAGCCGAATTGTTCACCGAACCAGAAGTCGCCGTTATCGTGGCAACGCCTCCTCCCGCCAGGCCGGTTGCAAGTCCAGAGGTAGCATTGATGCTGGCCGCCCCTGTTGAGGACCACACAACGCTGGATGTCACCTCTTTCACACTATTATCAGAATAAGTCCCGGCGGCAGCAAACTGATCGGTAAACCCAGCGACGACTGCAGGACTTGCCGCGGTAACCGCTATCGAAACTAGGACAGGCGGTGTGACGGTCAACGTCACCGGGGAGGAAGTGACGCCCACGTAGCTTGCCGTGATTGTTGGCGTGCCCTGCATCACCCCTGTTGCCAGACCAGCCGCAATGGTCGCCAGAGTCGTGTCCGACGAGTTCCACGTGGCGACGCTGGTGACGTCCTGGTGCGTCCCGTCTGACAGTGTGCCGGTGGCGGAAAATTGGTCCGTCAGCCCAGCCGCAACTGATGGCGAGGCTGGTGTCACGCTAATCGACGTAAACGCGAGTACGTTCTGCGTGGTTGAACTGCAGATTGTTCCTGCGCAGGCAGTGACCGTCGCTGCCCCGGCTGAGAGGCCAATCAAAATGCCGGAATCGGTTGCGTCATTGGTCATTATCCCGACGGCCATCATCCCGACACCCGGTGGGTTCACGGTCCAGTGAACGCCGTCGGAGGCAAGTTGTTGGCCGTTCTGGTCCTTGGCGATGAAACGGGCTGTCGTAACCCCAGCAATAATGGATGAACTTGAAGTCGCCGGCACGACGGTTATTGAGGTCAGCCTGGGAGGGGTTTGGGAGTCGGGCAGGAAGAGTTCTGTCGAGGACAAAAATCCTCCCTGCGTGTAGGGTGCAAATCCAGCGGCGATGAAGACTTGCCCGTTATCGAGAAGTGTGGCCGTGTAGCCTAGTTCGCGGGGCTGTGCCATGTTGCCTGCCAGACTCCATAGCCCGCTGACCGGGTCGTACAGTTCGGCTTGTGCTAAAGCTGCAGTGCAGGTGCTGGTATTCGTTTGGCTCTCGCCGTCCCCGGTAACCAACACCTGGCCGTCGTTGAGAAGTGTGGCCGTGCCTGGAGAAGCAAAGGTCAAAGTTCCGGTCAGGGTGAAAGTCCCCGCAACCGGGTCATATAGCTCCGACTCCGCGCCGCTATAGCAAGGTAACTTGTTTGATAACGTACCGCCAGTGATAAGTACTTTACCGTTATCGAGCAGCGTGGACGTAGGCCCACCGTAGGTTGCGTTGGTCGCGCCGGTAACCGCGAACGTACCTGCGACAGGATCGTAGATCTCCGCTATGTTGTAGCTGTTGCAAGCGTATACGCCGCAGTTTTCGCCGCCAACGACCAGCACTTGGCCATTGTTGAGCAGTGTTGCCGTATGCCCGCCGCGCGCGACGGTCATAGATCCCGTATAGCTGAAGGTGCCAGCAGCCGGGTCGTACAGCTCCGCCGAATTGTTGTACGGGAAGTTCAAGCCACCGGTTCCGCTGCCGGTGACCAGAACCAATCCATTGTTCAGCAGCGCAGCAGTGTGACCGTAGCGTGCGTCCCCCATGCTGCCGGTGGCAGTGAAAGTCCCCGACTGTGGATCGTATATCTCCGCCGAAGCCTGGATCGGACCGCTAAAAGAGTTGTAGTCATCCAGGCCACCGGTGATCAGCACCTTGCCATTAGGGAGAAGCGTGGCCGTATGATACTCGCGATTGGCGGTCATACTCCCTGTCGGCGTAGTCGTGTCAGTAACAGGATCGTAAAGTTCGGCTGAATTGGTGCTTTGGATGTAAGGGTTAATCTGTCCGCCCGTGATCAGCACCTTGCCGTTGGGAAGCTTCGTGGCGGTGTGGCCTTCGCGCACCTGGCTGAGCGTACCATTCGAAGCTCCAAATCCGCCCACATTGAGAACGGCAGTGCCGGAGGCACTATTGGCGCTCAAAGTTGCCGTGATGGTCGTGGCTCCGCGGGCGAGACCAGTTGCCGTTGAACCGGTCATAGTGGCAATAGCAGTGTTGGACGATGCCCACGTGACGTAGGCGGTAAGGTCATTCGTGCTGCCGTCCGCGTTGTTGCCGGTGGCAGTGAACGGGACCGTGGCGTTGAATCCGATTAAGAGATTCGCGGGCGTAACAGTAATTGTGCTCGGCGGTGTCACGGTCAGTGTCGCGGTGCCGGCGATAGCACCAAACGTAGCCGTGATCGTGGTGCTGCCCTGCGCCAGCGGAGCCGCCAAACCGGGCCTGCCGCTCGGTGCTGTGCCGATTGTCGCCACGCCGATGTTCGACGAACTCCAGCTAACCAGCAATGTCACGTCCGTCGCGATCCCACCAACGAAATTGCCGGTCGCCGTGAATTGCCTAGCCCCTACGAAGGTTGTTGGAGCCGCCGGTGTAACGGTAATGGAATTCAATGATGCCAGCGTAATTGTCGCCGGCGTCGACCCACAGATGGTTCCTGCGCATGCCGTGATCGTTGTTGTCCCTGCTGAAAGGCCCAAGAGTGCTCCGGGATTGGTCACGTCATTACTGATCTGTGCCACATTCGTATTCGACGAATTCCATGTTACCGAAGCGAGCTGCTGCGCGGGACCGCTGCTGAAGGTACCCATCGCAACGAAGCGCTGCGCTGCCACGACACCCCCGGAAACGACGATCGTTTGATTTGCGGGCGCCGACGTGACGGTAATCGAAACGAGGTTCGGCGGAGTGAGCGTGGCTGGAGGGTACAATTCCGCGGAAGCAACATTGACGCCTCCAGCGATCAGAACTTTCCCGCTTCCGTCGCTTAACAGCGTCGCCGTGTGATTGGAACGGGCGGCGTTCATGGTGCTCCCGAAGGCGAAGGTCCCGATTGCCGGATCGTATATCTCCGTGCTGGCTACTGTGGGTACATTACCGCTGGCGCTTATCCCTCCGGTGATCAATACCGTTCCGTTGTTGAGCAGCGTTGACGTAAAGAAGTCCCTGTACGTGAGGTTAAGACCTCCTCCCACCGAGAAAGTTTGGGAGGTAGGATCGTAAACTCTCGAATTGGGCCAGCTGCCGCTGGAGTCGGAGCCGCCCGCCAAGAGAACTTTTCCTCCGTTTAGCAACGTCGCAGAAAATTGGACCAAACCATTGCCCAAGGTGGCGCTAATGGTCGTAAAAGTTCCTTGCGTGGGATCGTACAGCTCTACCGTGTTGGGGGTGCCGGTGCTACTGATACCTCCGGTAATGAGAACGGTCCCGTCGTTTAACGGCGTCGCGGTTTGCTCCTCGCGTGCGACAGCCATACTCCCGGTGGGTGCAAAGGTCTGGGTTGAGGGATCGTACAACTCAGCAGTGTTAAAGATGGTGCCGTTGATGGACTGTCCCCCCGTAATGAGAACCTTCCCGTCGTTGGCACACGCACACCTCAGCAGCGTCGCCGTATGGAGGGCACGAGCATATCCCATGGGACCATTGGTGTAGGTGAAAGTTCCGGTCGCGGGGTTGTATATTTCCGCGGTAGCTATGGAAAGTGCGTTTCCGCCAGCGGGAGGATAGTAGTAACCTCCGGTAATCAATACCGTTCCATCGTTCAGAAGCGTCGAGGTTGGCTGTTGTCGCGCAAAGTTCATGGGCCCGGTGGGCGTGACAATGCCAGTCGCCGGATTGTACAGGTCGGCGCTCGTTAGCCACCCCAACGAATTGCTGACACCTCCTGCAAGGAGAACCAATCCGTTGTTCAGCAGCGTCGCGGTGTGGCCGTACCGATCACTGGTCAGTGAGCCAGTTAACACAACGGTTGAGACGGTGAGCGTGGTTGACCCGCTCACAGAGCCCGAGGTGGCTGTGATTGTTGTCTGTCCCTGCGCGACGGGGCTCGCCACGCCAGTGTTGAGGACGATTGTCGCGACAGCCGTCATCGAAGACGTCCAAGTCGTTGCTGGATCGGTGGTGATATTTTGCGTGGTGCCATCCGTGAAGGTGCCCGTAGCCGTGAGCGCCACCGGGCTTGCCGAAGGAGCTAAGAACGGATTCTGTGGTGTAATCGCAATCGAGACCAGCGCCGGCGGGCCTACGCTAAAGTTTGTCGAGCCGCAGATCGATCCAGCGCAAGCGGTTATGGTCACCGGCCCCATCGCCACGAAATCAGCTAATCCGAAGCCGGCGTCGTTGCTGATGATCGCAATCGAGGGGGCTGAAGAACTCCACACCACGGAGGCAAGTTGGTTCCCGTTGTTATCAGTGGCAGTGAAGCTTTGCGAGGTCCCGATGGGGACCGTCGTCAGATTGCCTGGGTTTACGGAGATCGTGGTGACCCCCGCCGGAGTCAGCGTGGCTGGTTGATACAGCTCGGTAAGGTTCGTGGTGGTGCCATTCGTATTTGAACCTCCGGAATCAGTTGCACCTCCCGCAATGAGCACCTCTCCATTGTTCAGCAGCGTTGCGGTGTGCTGGGACCGGGCAGTGGCCATGCTGAATGCAGGGGTGAACCCGGCGGTTGGATCGTACAGCTCCGCACTGCCCGTAGGGTCACCAATCGGATAGGGTGGAAAATATCCGGCGTTGTTAGTTGCGCCTCCGGCAATGAGAACCATTCCATCGTTCAGGAGCGTCGCCGTGTGGTAGGCACGCGAGTAACTCATGCCGCCAATGTTGCTAAAGGATCCGGCCGAGGGGCTGTAAATCTCCGCCGCGCTCGTCGTGTTAGGCCATTGGAGGGTACCAGACACGCCCCCCGCAAACAGAACCGTACCATTGTTGAGCAGCGTGGCCGTGTGGAAGGCGCGTGTACTGCTCATGGTGCTGTTGAGGAGGGTAAAGAACCCTGTCGAGGGGGTGTAAAGCTCTGCCGAGTTCGTAGGGTTAGTCTGACTCGTCGGCCAAGGGGGGGCGATAGTATTCGTCCCGCCTCCCGTGACGAGAACCGTTCCGTCGTTCAGCAGCGTGGCGGTGTGCGCGTACCGGCCGGTATTCAAATAGCCGGTCCGCGAGAATTGCCCGGTCGCGGGATCATACACCTCGCTGTACGATATTGTGGTATTTGTACTGTCTATCCCTCCCAGAACGAGCACCCTTCCATCGCTCAGCAGCGTGGCCGTGTGCAGGTAGCGCTCATAATTTAGGCCACCGGTAGACGTGAAGGTTTGAGTCGCAGGATTGTACAGTTCCGCGGTGTATGTGGGAACGCCGTTATTGTCCAATCCTCCGACAATGAGAACCAGTCCGTTCTTCAGCAGCGTCGCCGTATGATAGGCGCGATAATTGTTCATTGTGTTGTTGAGGAGAGTGAAGGTCTGTCCCAAGGGATCGGACAACTCGGCGCTGTTTAAAACGCCGCTGGGTCCGTAGCCTCCTGCAATCAAAACCGTCCCGTCGTTGAGCAGGGTTGCGGTGAACGGGTCGCGGGGGCTATTCATGGTGCCACCGGGGACAAAACTACCAGTCCCGGTCACAGCTAGGTTCGTGGTACCGGTGATACCACCTGAGGTGGCTGTCACACTTGTCCGTCCTAGAGCTACTCCAGTTGCCAGGCCGGTCGAATCGATTGTGGCCACGCCGGGGGTTGACGAACTCCAAGCTACTGTCGTGCCCGTTAAAGGCTGAGTGGTGCTATCGGAATAAGTCCCGGTCGCGGTGAACGACTGCGTGCCGCCCATCGCGATCGATGAATTGCTGGGCGTTACGGCAATGGATACCAGCGCCGCCGCTGCGATCACCGTCACTGTTACTGTCTGAGTCGTGGAGGCGTTGGCTGCGTTCGTAACGGTCAGCGTATACGTCGTGGTTGTTGTTGGAGAGACGGTGACCGGCAAACTGCTAGTCACTGGTCCGACGCTATTATCCACGCTGCCCGTCCCGTTGGCGAAGACAGCGGTCAAAGTTGTCGATGTGCCAGCGGTGATTGACGCAGCGGCTGCGACAAAACTCGTGATCGTCGGGGCGGGATACACGTTCACGGTGGCTTGTTTGGTGACCGACGTCCCCGCTGCATTCGTAACGGTCAGCGTATAAGTTGTGGTGGCGGCGGGTGAAACAGACGCACCAGTACCGTTGGTTACAGCTCCGACGCCGTTATCCACGCTGCCCGTCCCGTTGGCGAAGACAGCGGTCAAAGTTGTCGATGTGCCAGCGGTGATTGAAGTTGCGGCAGCGATGAAACTGCTAATCGTGGGAGCGGGAACCACCGTCACTAGGGTCGCGCTCGTCACGGATGTTCCGGCAGCATTGGTGACCGTCAGTGTGTAAGTCGTGGTCGTTGCGGGCGTCAGGCTAACCGGCGCGCCGCTGGTAACGGAGATCGCTCCCGGATTGATGACTCCATTGCCATATGAGAATACCGAAGTCAGAGAAGTTGAAGTTCCCGCGGTAATCGTTGTGGCTCCAGCCGTAAAACTGGCGATTACCGGCGCGGGAACGATCGTTACCGTCGTTTGTGCCGTGACGAAGGTGCCGGCGGCATTCGTGACCGTCAGTGTGTAAGTCGTGGTAGCCGCCGGAGTGAGATTGATGGGCACACCGCTGGAAACGGCGATTGCACCTGGGTTGATCACGCCGGTGCCGTTAGCGAAGTTAGCAGTGAGCGCGACCGCGCTACCGGAAGTGATGGTCGTGGCTGCGGGCACAAAAGTGGAAATCAACGGCAAAGCGAACACCGTCAGACTCGCCGTTCCATGGACGCTGCCGGATGCCGCAGTAACGGTCACACTGCCCGGCGCCACGCCCGTTGCCACATTGTTCGTCATGGCTGCGGTCGTAGCGGCAGCGGACGACCAAGTAACGGTGGAAGTCACATCGTTGGTAGTTCCGTCGGTATAGGTAGCCGTGGCGGTGAATTGCTGCGTTGATCCGACGGAGATCATCGAATTCGCCGGAGTCACGGCGATACTGACGATCGTCGCTGGACCCACGGTGAGAGTTGTTGAGTAACTTACTGTCCCTAGTGTGGCTGTAATTGTGGCAGAACCGACCCCCGCGCTCGTGGCCAGCCCCTGAGAACCAGCCTGATTGCTGATGATTGCTACGGTGGCGGGAGAGGCACTCCAGGTCGCGGTCGTAGTGAGGTCACTCGATGTTCCATCCGTGTACGTGCCGGTCGCGGTGAACTGTTGGGACCTGCCGAGGTCGATGCTTGGTGCAGATGGGGCAATGCTGATCGAAACAAGAGCCGCGGGCGTTACCGTCAATGTCGCCGTTGCTGAGACAGAGCCGGACGCCGCGGTAATGGTGGTTGAACCGGTCGCCAAGGATTGCGCGAGTCCAGCTGTGCCCGAGGACACGCTGATAGTCGCAACCCCTGGGGTCGATGACGTCCATTGCACGGCTGAGGTCAGATTTTGCGTTGAACTATCGCTGTAGGTCCCCGTGGCCGTGAACTGCTGCGTGGTGCCGAGAGGAATCGAAGGAGTCGGGGGCGCAACCGCGATCGACACCAGCACTGCACTGCTAACCTGCGCCACAAGAGAACCCGTCACATTGCCGTCCTGCGCACTAATCGTGGCGCTGCCGGTCGCGGCAACGGCAGTTACCAGGCCGGAAGTACTGACCGTAGCAATCCCCGCGTTCGAAGAAGACCAGGTCACACCCGCGCTAAGCGTCTGTGTCGTGCCGTCGGAGTACTTACCGGTAGCAACAAGCTGTTGGCTTGTCCCGTTCGGCAATGTGAGAGACGATGGACTCAAATTGATCGAGAGCAGTGCAGCGGGGTTAACAGTCAGGGTCGTACTTCCGGTAACCCCACTCTGGGTCGCGGTGATTGTGGTGGTTCCCTGCAACAGAGCAGTAGCCAGTCCGATCGTGCCCGTCGTCATGCTAATGGAAGCGACCGAAGGAACCGAGGACGACCAGCTAACCGTTTGCGTAATATCTTGAATTGATTTGTCCGTGAACGTGCCCGTAGCGGTGAATTGCTGATTTTCTCCGAGTGGCACCATTGGCACAGCCGGCGTGACCGTGACGGTCACCAGCGTCGCTGCAGTGACAGTAAGAGTGGCTGAGCCGGTGACGGAGCCCGATGTCGCGGTGATTTGCGTTGTTCCTGTCGCGGCAGTCAGCGCGAGGCCCAGGGAGTTGATCGATGCGACCGTCGTGTTTGCTACCCCCCAACTTACTTGGCTCGTCAGGTTTTGCGTGCTGCCATCGGTGAATGTGCCGATCGCGGTGAACGGCTGCGAGTTACCCAGCGCTACGGACGGAGTCGGAGGTGTGACGGCTATGGAAACGAGCGCTACAGCGCTGACGGTTAGGCTGGTCGATCCCGAGATCGATCCGACCGTAGCGGTGATAGTTGTAGCGCCGGTGGTGACTGGTATAGCGAGGCCAGCGCTGACAGTAGCGATCGCACTTTGCGATGACGTCCAAGTCGCGCTTGCGGTCAGATTTTGCATCGTGCCGTCGGTGAACGTTCCTGTGGCGGTGAATTGCTGCGTGGTCCCCAGCGGGACGGAGGCGCTCAGCGGCGTTACGGAAATCGCGACCAATTTTGCTGCTGTCACCGTAAGCACTGTGCTACCCGACACAGTGCTGTTTGTGGCCGAAATTGTGCTCTGCCCAATGGCCTTCGATGTGACCAGACCTGCAGCGCTAATTGTGGCAACGGCCGAAGAAGATGAAGCCCAAGTAACGGAGTTCGTTATGTCCAGCGTGCTGCCATTGGAGTAGGTTCCGGTCGCGTGGAATTGCTGCTGTGTGCCCAGGGCAATGGAAGAATTGGCAGGGGTAACGGCGATCGACATCAGGGTCAGACTCGATACAGTCAGGGTTGCCGAACCACTGATGCCACTTTGCGTGGCCGTGATGATAGCTTTACCGGCGCCCACACCAGTCGCCAAGCCAGCGGAAACCGTCGCCACTTTGCTAGGCGAGGACCTCCAAGTCGCGGAGGCCGTGACGTCTTTCTGTGAGCCGTCATTATAGAAACCGGTAGCGGTGAACTGCTGGGTGTGACCGACCGCGATGGACGGCGTCGAAGGAGTGACGCTGATCGACTGCAGTACGGCGCCCCCTGTGCCACTAAGCGATACGGTTTGTGGACTGGTCACCGCACTGTCGGACACGCTCAACTGTCCGGTACGGATCCCTGCTGCTGTAGGAGCAAATGTTACGGTGACCGAGCAGGACGCGCCAGCAGCCAGTGTGGCTGATGGGACGAGGCAGTTGTTGGTCTGCTTGAAGTCTCCGGTTGTCTGGATTGAGGTTACGGTGAGAGCGACGGGCTGCTCATTGGTCACCTCGACGGTTCTGCTCTCGCTGGTCGCTCCAATCTTCTCAAAGCCGAAATTGAGCGAAGTCGGTGAGAGTGCCACAGGCTTGACTCCAGTGCCGCTCAAACTCGCAGCCGTGGGAGACCCGTAGGCGTTGTGGACAACGGTAACTGTCCCGGTAGTGGTGCCCAAAGCGGGCGGCGTGAAAACAACATTGATGGAACAGGTTCCACCGGCGGCTAACGTATTCGGCGTTGAAGGGCAATTGTTCGTCTGCTTGAAATTCGCACTCGCCGCGATCGAGCTAATGGTCAGAGCCACGTTCTGGACGTTTTTCAGCGTGATGGTTTTAGCCGAGCTACTGTTGCCCAAAGTTACGTTACCGGAAGACAGGCCGCTTGGTGAAAGAGAGACAGGATAAATACCCGTGCCAGTGAGACTCACCGTGAGAGGCGAAGCAGTGCCCGAGTTTTTAATTGTCAGCGTACCGGACGCTGCCCCCAAGGCCGACGGAGTAAACGTGACCGGGATTGTGCAGGACTTGCCGGCGCTAAGCGATGAACCGCAGGTCGTGCTCTTGACCGCGAACGGACTCCCTGTCCCTACGGCGATGCTCGTGATGGAGATCGCCGCGGTAGTCTTATTCGTTAGGGTCGCATTCTTGGCCGCACTGGTGTTATTGACGGCGCCGTTGCCGAAACTCAGACTCGCCGGGCTCGCCGAAACTTGAGCGTGAACCTGGGGCGATACCACGAGCAGAAAGAGGCAAATTCCGAACCAACGGAGCTGCCAACGGTTAGAAATCATGAACGCCCTCCGCGCAGCGCGCTGGGTCGCGCGCACGTCATTTCCCAAGCTGCCCGCCGGTCCGCATAAACCGCGAGAAGCCCTTAACGACCTGAGTACTTATCCTAAGCAGTTAACCTAATAGTACTGGTACCGGCCCGACCGTCTAAAACTCAATCTGATGTCGCAAAAAATTCTTTGGTGTATAATGGCAAACGTCCCCCATGTAAAGTGTTCTAAAAGACTACCTGCCACTTGTGAGAGCTCTACGGGACTTTTGAGTTTCTGAGAGCACAAACTCGATTGCTGTCCGCGAGTTTCCAAGCTGGCCATACCCCGCGTGATGAATTTCATACCTCGTCGTATTTTGCAAGGCCATGAAGGTGCAGTTGGAGCCAAAGTCCCTTGGGCCTAAACGGAGTTAGAAGGGGCTGCGTCGCGCTTGAGCGTTCACCGAGTCTCTCGTCGTCGCCCCGGCGCGTTGGTCAACGTCAGAAGCGCACTCTCGCTCGTGCAGGAGTTGATGGATGCGACTGCTCCACCGCCCCATGTGGCCCAAGGATGTGAAGAATTGCGCGGCGCTGCTCGCTTCGCATCCCGAGGAGCGCCGCCGTTATGGAGACGTCCTCAAGAGGGTCGCGGAGGCTTGGCTTGCGCTGCTGCGATGTCGATGCGTGCAGGCGATGGTTCTCGAGGATCAGGATTGGACGCCGGCCAGATTGGTTTCCTGCGGCATTTCAGTTTTTGTGACCGACGAGTTTGTATGCGAATTGAAGGCCGGACCTTTGCGCTGGGTCGGACCGGAACTCACGCAGCGAGCCCTGCGCGGCGCCCCCTGTTTTCTAAGGCCAGACGCGGTCCGAAAAGCAAACTCTGATGGCGGTTTGAATCTCCTCGTTTGGGTCGGGCTTGCCTGCCCCACAAAGCCGGAGGATTTCAATGCTGTGGCCATGGAAGTTATCCGCGCGTTCTCGGAAATCCACGAAGGGTACTGGCTGAAGGAAATTCTGACCCAACCGAACGAGATCGGTCCGATTCGCTTCACATTGAACGGGGGAATGACCCTGTGGGACCCAGTCGCGGCCAACTACACGGACGGGTTCCCGGCGTTAGACGAGAAATTCTTCCAGAATCCATTCTTGTTAGGGAAAACGCGTGATGCTGCCCTTGCGCAACTCGGCAACAGGACTTCGATCCTTTTTGCGAACCGCCGGCCCGAGATTTTTTTCTGGCCCAGTGAACAGCGCCTGCTTCTCGCGGCGTTACGGGGACTCACTGATGAGGAGCTGGCTGACGAACTCACGATTTCCCTGTCTGCGGTGAAGAAAACCTGGCGAGCCATCTACCGACGGGCATCGTGGACACTCCCAGATACGCTCCGCGCAGACAAATCGAGTGATGCGTGCGACTCAAAAAGAGGCAAGGAAAAGAAGCAGCGGCTACTAAGTTATCTCCGTGATCATCGAGAAGAGCTTCGCCCTGTGCTGCAAAACGGAGACGCACCGCGAACGCAGCCGGCTGAAGGAAATTGCACGGGCGGCTAACAAGGAGCACTCTTGCGACTTCGTGTCCACCCCATGCGCCCCGCCGACGTGAACCACTGCGCGGCGCTTGCCGCGCTGGTTCCGGAAGAGCTTCGACGCTACGGATCGCTGTTCGAGAAATTGCCGTCGGCATGGCTGAAAGTGATACGCCAGGGATCGCTCAACTCCTCCGTCATCGAAGACGTTGAGGGTCGGTCTACGAACGTCGTTGCCTGGGGCGCTTCCGTGTTTGTGACGGATTCTTTTCTCCGATCGTTCAAGGCGGCGCCGCTCCGCTGGATTGCTCCAGAGCTGACGCGTCTCGTCCTGGAGGGTCGAGCGCCGATCTTATCGCCGGAGGAAATTCGGAGGGCCAATTCAACGGATGGCCTGAACAATGTCGTGTGGGGCGGACTCGGCATAGCGCCGAACCCCGGTGAACAGACCCTCCTCAATTTGGAAATCTTGCGCGCCTTCGAACGCGACCATCTCGGATACCGATTCAAGGAATTAATCTTTCAACCAGCGGCGTTGGAACCGATTCACATGTCATTAAAGTGGGGTGGCCGCTTTTGGAGCGCAGAAGACGCCGAATATCTTGCCCCAGCGACGCTGCCTACCGAGGAGCAGGTAAGGCAACCCTTCCTTATGGGTTTTACTCGAGGGTCCGCGCAGGAAGAAGCAGGCAGTTGGGCGTCGCCCGTTCGTCAATCGAGCAGCAGAAGCCAACCCGAAACTTCCGGAGAATAAATGCGCCTGCGCGTACACCCGATGCGACCCAAAGATCTGAAAGCGTGCGTCGAATTGCACGCGGCTCAACCCGAGCAGCGACGCCGGTACGGAGCGCTTCTGGAGAAGTTGGGCTCCGCCTGGTTGAAACAGATTCGTTCGGGAGGGCTGATATCGTCCGTTCTGGAAGACGTGGATCAGGACCCTCCACAGATCGTCGCTTGCGGGGCGTCCGTCTTCGTAACTAGCGAACTATTCAAGAGGTTGACAACCTCACCTTTCGCTTGGCTTGGTCCGGAATTGGTTCAAAGATCGCTGCGCAACGATCCGTGCATATTGTCGCAGGAACAGATTCGAGCCGAGAATTCAGGGAGAGGCCTCAACCTCGTGGTGTGGGACGGCTTAACCAAGACCGTGCATCCCAATGATCAAGCCCTGCTCGACATCGAGATCATGAAAGCGTTCGTGCAAGACCATCAGGGCTATCGGCTGTCCGCGATGATCGCTCAACCACAGGAAGTGAAGCACATCGCCGCCACCTTGAATGCCGGTCTCTCCGCTTTAGGACCTATCGGCGAGCTTCGCCGAGACCTCACAGAGCTTGCCATCGAGCCTTTCGTCTTGGGGTTCGATACCGCAAATTGTAGCTCGCCTCCCGGTACTTGGCTTTCCGCGATGTTTTCCAGCGCCGTTCCCAGGATCTACTTTCGTCCCGCGGAGCAGCGCCTGCTGCTCGCCGCCGTGCGTGGCCTAACGGACGAAAAGCTAGCAGACGAACTGACGGTCTCGCTTTCGTCTGTAAAAAAGACGTGGAGAGTGATCTATCTGCGGTCGGCGAGCGCATTGCCCGCTGAGTTTTCGTCGGTCACCAATCATGGGGGCGAGTCGCATCGAGGAAAGGAAAAGAAACAACGACTTCTAGCGTACCTCCGCGAGCACATGGAGGAGTTGCGGCCGGTTCTTCCCCCGGAACGGATAGCGCGACGTAAGCGCGCTTCAAAGCTTCACCAAGTAACTTGAAGCCATCGGTTCTAGGGTCTCAATCAGACCTCTTTGTGCAGATCGGACTCGGTAACGGGCTAGCTTAGGGGAGTATAGATGTAGAGGCCAGCAACATCCGGTTCACCGCCAGTTCTTTCCATTTCATTGAATGACCAGAGTTTTTCGGTCCAACTTCAGTCCAACTCAAGAGCGCGTTTGCACCGCAGGTTTCCGCGTAAGCGACACCAGATGCGGTATTTGTGTCATTTGCTTTGCCTACTTGCCAAGCAGGTCCTCTCGATGCGCGCTTGTGCAAATCAAGCATTCATGGCAACTGGCCTGAACATCCACCCCAGTAAGAACGCAGTATCAATTGTGGTGAATCACGGCGAAAATTATGCCCTGTGTAACGGAACTATAGTTTAAATATTCTGACGCAAATATTACAGAACCAGACTTAGCCCTGACGGGTGAATTCCCGGGAAATGAACAGTTCACGACCCCACTTTCGTCGGGCTACGCTCCACTGCACCGCGTAGTACGACTAGTATCCGCATTTTGTGGTTGACATCACATCCAGCGTGGCGCAGAATCCGCCAACTTAGGCCCCATTTGCTCGGCGTGACCAGTTTCAACTCGTCCCGAGTGCTGAGTCTCGTTGAGCTGGATATCGGCGTCCAGTGGAGGCTCTCATGCGACCACCCAGACCGGTTGCTCATCGGGACATTTCCACCTCGTGTGTTTCGATGAAGATCGCGCTGTTCTCTTGGAAATTTATCCTTGCACTCCTGCTTCTCTTTCCCATCACGCTGAGCGCGCAAGGACCAACGCCAGGGCAGAACGTCAACATGGTATCGGGAACGCAATGGCCAGGCGGCGATCCGTTCTTGCGGCAACAGAACGAACCGTCCATCGCCGTTTCCACACGAAATCCGCAACACTTGCTGGCAGGAGCGAATGACTATCGCACGGTAGACCTCAACCTGGTCGATACGGTAGCGATCGACGAACTTGACGGAGACGCGTGGCTCGGAGTCTTCAAATCCTTTGATGGCGGCCAAACGTGGAAGAGCACACTTCTACCGGGCTTTCCGCAAGATCTCTCCTCATTTGGCACGAGTTCCCCGATGAAGGGATTTGGTGCTGCTTCCGATCCGGTGGTGCGCGCGGGGACAAACGGGATGTTCTATTACAGCGGCATCGCGTTCAACCGAACCACCAACCTCGGTGGACTTTTTCTGACCCGATTCATTGACCTCAACAATAAGGAAAACGGCGACGCCTCCGACCCCGGCTACCCACGCGTTCCGACTACTGATCCCATTCGCTACCTCGGGACTGTGGAAGTTGACCAAGGCACCGCAACCCATTTCATTGACAAGCCTTGGATCGCGGTCGATATCCCTCGCGCGAACGCAAAGACCTGCACGTTCAACGTCCCGGAAGATAACAACACTACCGTGGTGCAATCTTTCCCGGGCGGGAACGTGTACATCGCCTACTCCGTCTTTACGGGGACCGCCCCCAACATGTATAGCAAGATCAAGTTTTCAAAATCGGCGGATTGCGGCCAGACGTGGTCAAAACCCATCGTGATCAGCCACTATCGGCTCAACCAGGGCGCAGAAATCGCGGTTGATCCGGAGACTGGTCACATCTTCGTGTCGTGGCGCGTATTCAGCGTAACCAGCGATTCGGATTCGACCGACGATGACCCTGACATGACGAAGGACAAGATTGTCCTTACCGAATCCTTCGATGGCGGCAACACATTTGTCAAGGCGTTCCCAATCCGGAAACTGATGCCTTACAGTATCCTCACACCCAGTGCCCACGCCATGTTCGATCAGAACACTTCGGCGACTGAATTCCGGATGCAAACCTCGCCCACGATCGCGCTGGATGACAGCGGAATACCCGGCAAAAGCGGCAACGTGTACGTGGCCTGGTCCGAACGCGGTGTGGGACCGAGCGCCGACGCGCGCATCGTGCTCAGCACCTCGCACGACGGCCTTAACTTTTCGGCGCCGATGGCCGTGGACAACAGTCCTCTCACTGATAACGATTACCCGGCGGACGGAGACTCGTTCAGTCGCGGCCACCAGTTTATGCCTGCCATGACGTTTGCCGGCGGAAAGTTGATGCTGACCTATTACGACCTCCGGCTCGACGGCACCACCGGCGTTTACACGCCGAATTCTCCGTTCGCGCCGGATCCCGTCGGGCAGTTCTTCGAGGAGGACCGTCTGCTTGTGGGCGACCCCGCCGCGGCGCTTTTCGCTCCATATGTTGACGACGCCGCGCTCACGGTTCGCCGGCACACGCTTGATGTTGTGGTCGCTCAATCGAACGGCGGGCTGCAACCGGTTTTTAAAAACGCGCGGGTTTCTCGCTACGATTTTGGCCTTCCGGGTTTGGGGGACACGAATTTAGGTACGCTTCAGTTGGAGCAATTGAAGTTTAACCCTCCCAATTTGCCGATGTTCGCACAGGGGACGGTGCCATTCATTGGCGACTACACGGATGTCGCGGCGCAGCCCTTTGTTTCGACGCCCGGAGGCGTATGGATCTATAACAATCCTCCCCGTGCGCCGGCCAGCTCACCCGTGTTCTATGAAGTTCACGCCAGCAATCAGGATGTAATTCCTCCCCCAATTAACCCGCTGACCGGCCTTCAAGACTGGACGACGTACTATCCTCCGCCACTGCCCGGGCAAATCGCGAGCATCTACAACGGAGCGCCGTTGCCGGCTTGCGTCACGGGATACGAGGGCGATCGCAATCAAAACATCTACGAGGTTCCTATCACGCAGGGGCTGACCGTTTCCTCGCCGCAGAATTCCAAACCGCTCAGCACAACGCTTCAGCGCGCGTTTGCAATCCTCGTGCAGAATTCGACGAACCTCCAAAAGTATTTCGCGCTCTCGATCCCGACCCAGCCGCCCGGATCGTTTCGCATTGCTGGGCAGAACACGGCAGGTGGCTACGCTTCGTTCCAGCAGGCGCTACCGAATCAGCCTGCGTTGCCCAATCCGCTGCCCGCGCCAGTGACAACCGCTCTGGTGGCCATCCCGCCGCATTCGGGGTCTACGCGGAGTGTATTCGCGCTTTCCAGCAGTCCTATCGCGAGCATCACGGTCAACGTGAACGAAACCGATGTGAACGGGAACGTCCTCGCGGGCGGCTTGTCCAGCTTCATCGTGTTGAACGCCGACGGCACGGTCCCGACGCTTGTTAATCCTGATGCGGCCCCTGGGAACACGAACATCAATGGAGTGGAGACCTACGATATCAGCATCGTGCATCCGTCGATCAACAATATCAGCATCGTCCACCCCAGCGTCAGCGCCATCAGCATCGTGCATCCGGGCGTCGAAGCCATCAGCATCGTGCATCCGAATCTTCCGAATTCGGCCGTCGTGAATCAGACCGTGCCGGACACTGCCGCCGACTCGACGGTCGCCAATTCCGGCATTCTGGCGAACAATCCGGTCACGGATGCGACCTATACGATCACCAACAATGGCAACACATCCGCAGCGTATACGGTGAAATTCGCGGGAACGACCCCAAGTGTGCCGGTGCAATTGATCGTGAATCAAATCTACACGACGCAAACCGGCGCGAATTGCCAGTTGGTACCGGTGCAGCAAGGAATTATCAACGTCAACGCGGGCACTCCTCAGTTCACGGACCCGTCGCAGATCAGCATCGTTCATCCGGCGCCGAGCGATGCCACCCTGCTACTATCGCCCGGCGCTTCCGCATTCATCACCCTGCGCGGCCAGACGGACCCGGTGACGATGGCGAGCGTCGTCAACCAGGTGACTCCGGTGGTCGCGCCTAACGCGGTGAATACCAACAGCACAGCCACGACGCCACCGGTAGTCGCGCCGCTGTTTGTGGCGACTGCAGCGCTTCCGAACGGAGCCGCCGGCTCTGCGTATACCTCCAGCGTCGCGGCATATGGAGGCACACCGCCGTACACGTGGACGCCCGCCAGCGTGGACGGAATAACGCTCAACGCCAACGGCTCGATCACGGGCACGCCAGCGGCGGGCACGTTCAACCTTGTGGCGACGGTTTCGGACAGCTCGACGCCGGTTCAGATGGCGAGCCGCGCGCTATCGATTACGGTCACCGGCCCGTCATTGTCGAACCTCAGCTTTGTCATGCAGCCGATCAACTCCACTGCCACCGTCATTATGCCCGCCGAAGTTTCGGTGATGGCAACCGACAACACCGACGCAGCGGTTTCAGGCGTTACGATCAACCTCAGCCTGGGTGTCAATCCGGGCGGCGGAACGCTGACCGGAACGACCTCGGCCGTAACGAACCAAGCGGGTATAGCTGTTTTCTCGGAGCTCTTCGTCAGCGAAGCCGGCGCCGGCTATACGTTAGTCGCTTCGGCAACAGGTGTGGCGCCCGCCATTTCGAATCCGTTTAATGTTTTGCCGCAGCCGCCAACCCCCCTGAGCGCGATAGCACAAGGGGTAGGCACGGGACTTGTGTTAGTCAAATGGAACGCGAGTCCCACCACCAACACATCCAGCTATAACGTCTACCGTTCGACGACTTCCGGCGGGCCGTTTACCTCTAAAGTCGGATCGACCATCGCCCCCACAACAACGTTCTTGGACACAGGGCTCGTGGCCGGCACCTACTATTACGCCGTGACGGCCGTTGGTCCGGGCGGCATCGAAAGCGCTGTCTCGAATCAGGTGTCCGGTACCGTTCCGGTGGTGCCGGCCCTGGACATTGTTACCGGTGTGCTCCCGAACGGAATTACGGGCGTCTCGTACAATGCCAGCGTGGCAGCCAGTGGCGGGACGCCTCCCTACTCCTGGACGCCGACCGTAGTCGACGGTTTGTCGCTTGCGAGCAACGGAGCAGTGAGCGGGACAACGTCGATTGCAGGCTCGTTTGCCTTTGCAGTGACTGTCACGGACAGCACGCTTCCTGTCAACCTGAGTGCGGGACTCGAAATAACAATCAATATCCTACCGGCGCCTCCCACGCTGGTCTCCTCCAGCGTGACGTCATCGACCGCGTCTCTCTCCTGGAGCGCAAGCACCACCAGCAACGTGACCGGTTACAACGTCTATCGGGCACTCAGCGCAAGCGGCCCGTTCACCACGCCACTCTCAACGGCAACGAACCTCTCCGTGGCCAATTTCACCGACGCTCCGGTCGTAACCAGCACGACTTACTATTACGTTGTGAGAGTGCTCGCCGGAGGCTTCGAGAGCGGTTTTTCGACTCCTTTGACAGCAAACGTCGGGTTCACATACGAACAGCTCCTACCCGCAACTCCGCCTAGCTCGGGTCCCGGGCGTTGTTGTTCAGCGATGACATACGATCCAGTGAGCGCGTCTACTCTGCTCTTCGGCGGGTATCAGTGCTGTTACTCTGTGATGGGTGATACCTGGAAATTCCAGGGAGGCCAGTGGGCCCAACTACTTCCAACCAACCCGCCGCCCGCACGTTCAGGCGCCGCCATGGTTTATTACCCCTCAGCCAATAAGATTGTGCTCTTCGGGGGGAGCAATCTCTCGACGCAGGACTTCAACGACACTTGGGTTTGGGACGGATCAAACTCGACCTGGACCCAAATCTTCCCGGCAGTATCCCCGTCCGGAGCTGCACTCGTCGGACGAAGGTTCGATAGCCAAGGAATGGCATACGACCCGAATACGGGAACCATCGTGATGTTTGGCGGCATCGCGCTCAATAACACGACGTTTTTCAATGACACTTGGGTCTTGTCGTTCAATCAAGTATCAGGCGCCTGGACGTGGACCCAGCAGAGTCCCGTGGCACCCCTCCCGTCCGCCCGACGCACCGTGTTGGCCCCTGACCCGGCAGGAAATGTGATGCTGTTTGGCGGAACCGGCTTGACGGGCAACTTGGGTGATACGTGGGTGTGGAACGGAGCGAACTGGGAGCAACAGTTTCCAGCGACCTCTCCGTCCGCGCGAGACCTTCACAATATGACTTTCGACCCAGGCCTTGGCGTGGTGGTGTTGTTTGCCGGCGCCAACCTCAGTGACACCTGGACCTGGGATGGCGCGAATTGGACGCAGGTGCTTCCGCTAGCAGCGCCGCCCAACCGGTACGCGTTTGGCATGGATTACGACAGCGCCGAACGCGCCATCGTGATCTTCGGGGGGTTCGGCAACCCTATTGCACAATACGACACCTGGATACTCACCATCGTACCGCCGCCGACGAACCTTACGCCTAGCTCCAATGGCCCCAACATCGTCCTCAACTGGACGGCCAGCCCAAGCAGCGGCGTCACCGCTTACAATGTTTACCGGTCGACGATTTCGGGCGGGCCGTACACAAACGTCGGCCCGCTGATTGCAATTACCAGTTTCGCAGACACGACAGCTACTAGCGCTGGCACTACCTACTACTATGTTGTGACGTCGGTTGCCAACGGAATCGAGGGGCCGAACTCAACTGAGGTATCCATCGTCCTCCCACCGCAGCCGCCGACCCTTTCGCCGCCTATCTTGAATACGAGCAACAACATCGTCCTCAGCTGGACGGCCAGCCTAAGCAGCGGCGTCACCGCTTACAATGTTTACCGGTCGACGATTTCGGGCGGGCCGTACACAAACGTCGGCCCGCTGGTTGCAAATACGAGTTTCATAGACACGACAGCTACTAGCGCTGGCACTACCTACTACTATGTCGTAACGGCGGTTGCCAACGGAATCGGGGGGCCGAACTCAAATGAGGTATTTATCACCTACCCGTAGGCGCCGATTCTGATTTGGGGCGAAGGGAGTCCGCAGCGAGTCGGGAGCGGTGCGAGGCTGCCGGGCCGCCCGGCGGATCAGTTGGAAGATTCGTGAGCAGCGAGTCTGCGACGCGCGTCCGCAACAAGCGGGTGGCTGCCTTTTGCTTTGATCGCGAGGAATGTTTTGTAAGACTGCGCCGCGGCCGGGCTGCCTAACCCCTCCTGCGCGCGGCCCAGGTAATAGTAAACCGGCGGAAGCATGGAGTACGTCGGCGATTCATCCAGGAAGAGCGCTGTCGCCTCGCCGCGACGCTTGACGCAAATCTCGAGTTCCGAGTCCGCCTCCGCATACCTCTCGGCATGCGAGTAAGCCAGGGCCGCGTCATACCTGCCCATCCAAGTGTCGGCAAACTTGCGAGAATCATTGATGAGGTCAAGAGCTTCCCGGGCTTTGCCGGTGCCAAACGCGGCCTCGGCTTCGATCAACTTCCCGTACGCCTCCGGGTCGCCCTCCAGCTGGCCGCCCAAGTCCTTCGCAAGAGCGAGCGCCTTCCGCGGCTTGTTTGCGCCGAGATAAACGCGCGCCGCAAGGTACTCGATCCCGAAATCCTTGCTCTGTTTCACCGCTTGATCGGCCGCGCCAACTGCCTGAGCCTCATTATGAGCCATCAAATAGGCGTCTCCGAGCATGACAAGTTTCTTGGCGGCCCCGTCGGGATTTTTCGCAGCAAGGTCATCCCGGACGGCCCGCTCCAGGATTTTGATCGCGTCGTTCGGGCGGCCTTCGTAGAGCGCCAAGTCCGCTTCGCCAATCGCGGCCGGTGAGATTCCCTGGGGCTTCACTTTCGCTAATTGCTCGTAGGCGGCAGAAGCCTCTTGCGGATGCCCCAGCCCGAGTTGTGACAGCGCCAACGCTTCATACCCCTTCGCGAACGACGGGTTCATTTCCAGGGTGTTCTTGGCCTCTTCGATCCCGCCGGCGAAATCGCCGGCATACATGTCATAGAGAGCCATATTGCTGCGGGTAACCACGTCTTTGGGATACATCGTCAGAGTGTTTCGCGCTTCTTCCACCGCGTGACTCATATCTCGATGAAAGAAATACGCGGCAGCAAGATTTGCGTGACCGGCGGAGTCCGCCGGATACAGCTTGACCAGTTGACTGAATTCCTCCTGCGCTTTGTCAATTTCGTTTGTTGCCAGGTAGTACGCGCCGCGCGTGCGGTACTTTTCGCGTTCGCTCATATGGTCAATTTTCGAGAGCGCCAGCTTGAAGTATTTTTCCGCCTGCTGCATCTGCCCCATGTTGTAGTACTGGATGGCGACGATGGCGTACGCGCGTCCGAGATTGGGATCAAGTTCGACCGCTTTGAGCCCATGTTGAATGGCTTCATCTAGCTTGCCCGCGAAATCAGCCGCGCCTGCCTCCGAATATTCGTGTGCTGCTTCGAGCGAGTCCGTGCTGAACGTTTCTGCCGCTGAAATCTGCACGGACTCCGGAGTCTTGTCGCCCAACGCTTTGCGGATGGGTGCCGCGAGTTTTCCAAGCGCCGGCAGGATGTTCTTCTTGTCTGCGGTATCTTCGGCCGCGCCCAGTACCTTTCCGTTCGCGGGATCGATGGCTTTCACCTGAATGTCGTAGCCGTTCTTTCTCGAGGTAATCGATCCGGTTACAACGACGTTAATGTTCTCCCGAGTCGCCACCAGACGGGCGAGGGCCTCGTCGAGACTTGCAGCACCGGGCTGCAGTTCCGCCGCTATTTTGTGAGCCTGGCCGCGATCGAAACCGGTTATGAAGGATGCCCCTTCCAGGGCCGTTCCGAGAGCCGGTTCGAGCGTGCCGTCGAAAACGGAGTCGCCGGTATTGTTTTTGAAATCCGCGACGAGGATCGATAGGGGAGCGTGTTGCGCTGGCGCCGCTTTACGCTGAACCAGCAACTGAACGCCAAGGATCAGAAGAATCCCGGTGCCTGCGGCTGCGTAGACCCAGCCTCGCCGGACCGGCTTGCGCCAACGGTTCAGGTCGACAAGCAAATCCGCTACCGACTGGTACCTCAGCTTTCGTTCCCTTTGAAGGCATTTGGCGACAACATAGCTCAGCGTGCGCGGGATTTGCGGGTCGACTACGATCAGCGCCGGCGCGTCCTCCTGCGTCCGCTTCAGTAACGCCTCCATCGGCTGTTCGGACTTGAAAGGTACTTGACCGGTCAAGAGTTCGTAGAAAATCAGCCCCAAGGCATAGATGTCCGAGCGCGCGTCGACCTCTTCGCGGAGCGCCTGTTCAGGAGACATGTATCTCGGAGTGCCAACGAGGGAGCCGGGCATGGAGCGATAGGATGAATCCATCTCGAAGCTGGCAGCTGGTGCTTCGACGGGGCCGAGGTCAGCACTCGACATCTGAACGGAGTGGGCCAGACCGAAGTCCATCACTACGATTCGCCCTTGCTTGTCCTGCATAATGTTTCCGGGCTTCAAATCGCGGTGGACCACGCCCTCGGCGTGGGCTGCTTCGAGGGCGAGGCATACCTTCTCAATAATATCCGCGGCCTCCTTGGGCGGAAACTTGCCGCGTCGATGCAGGACGTCAATGAGCGGTTCGCCGTCGACGTACTCCATGGTGATGAACTTGACGCCCTCGGCTTCGCCAAGGTCAAAGATCCGAACCACATTGCGGTGAGTCACCTCCCGGGCGAGGATCAGTTCCTGCTTGAATCGCTGGATCAGGGCTGGATTACTGGCATATTCTTGTCGGACCGTCTTTAATGCCACCGTACGGTTGAGCTCCCGGTCCGTCGCCATGTAGACCGTCCCCATGCCGCCTTCGCCGAGGACCCGAAGGATTTGATAGCGTCCTGCAACCACGGCTCCGACTCGGTAGTGCGCGGTCGTGTCACTGAGTTGAGGTTCAATGAAATAGCGCGGAGGAGTCCCAGAACCTGGAGCAAGGGTAGGTTGGTCATCGCTCGGTATGATGGTGGCGAAAGGGTCGCTGGTGACGGCATCCTGCGTGACGTCAGCTTTCGCCCGGTCGGGATCAGCAAACGGGGGTTGTTTGTTGTCGGGCATGCCACACCTTCAAGAAGCAGTAGCCATCCGCTCGAATCGGGGCCCGCCCAGCCGGTTCTCATGTGCGACGACTTCAGTTTCGTACCCTCGAAACCAGCGGAACTAGAATATACACCTGAGAGAAAAGGCGCTTCAATGTGTGTTTTATCGCTTTCTGTTCGTTCACATTCTCTTGTATTAGCCAATATATATTTATCTAGAGAGATAAATATCGTATTTCGACGCGCCGCAACGACTCTCGCGGTCGAGCTTGAAGAAGAATGCAAGGTCACGCCTTCCGTCATTTCTTAGCTTCAGCGATGGACAGGCTGAATGTACCATTGAAATTGTGGCAACAAAGGCTTGGCCAACAGCGACGCGGAGATGACGCTCGGAGTTTACAGTCACGCGGCAAAGGAAGATGACATGCGACTCGCGGCCCAGTTGGGAGAAATTCTGGACCCTTCTGGACCTTTTCTCAAAAGCAAAGGGCCTGCCGTTGGTCGGCAAGCCCTTGTAAAGGAGCAACTAGAATTGGTTGCGGGGGTTGGATTTGAACCAACTGCAATTGCGAGTCTCCGGAAGCACATTTGGGAAAGATTTGGGAAGGACCTCTAATTACTAGATTTCTACTAAATCGCACAACGGGCGGTGAATTTTAGTACGTTCTCATAATCCGAAGGATCTAATATTTGGTCCAATTTGAAGCTGGGGCCTCCAGCCCAATTGCAATGAGAACTGCAGTCGCACCTGACAACAGAGCGGCGGCCGGGCCCGCACCTAAGGCCCAGCCGATTGCTTGCCGCTGGATCGCGTTAGTCGCTGCATGCCTCCTGCCCGCCGTATTTGCGACCTACACGAACCATTTTCAGAACGACTTCCATTTTGACGATAGTCATGTTGTCCAGACGAATCCATTCATTCGTAGCGTTTCCATTGTGGCCAAAGAATCCCCGATTTGTCTGAGCCTATCCGTCTCCCCTTTTCGCTTTATCATGTGAAGGCATGATATGAACTCCAAGCCGATGCTCATCGAGGTCAGACAGAAAGACGACTTTTGCCTTGTGCGCTGCGAAGGGCGTTTGGCCACAGAGGATCATGAATACCTGCGCGCGAAAAAAGATGAAATCAAACGCGCGAACTGCAAGAAAGTCCTAGCTGATTTCAGTGAGGTGCCCGACATCGGCTCTGCAGGAATCGGATTCATCGTCGGCGTTTACACGTCCACCAAGAACTCAGGTGGGCGTTTCGTACTCGTGGGGATACGGCCCCGAGTGCGCGAGGTGCTTGATCTCACGCGCGTCAGCACGATAATCCCCTTGGCTGCAGATTTCGCGTCCGGGCTGGTCACACTGGGCGATGAGGGCTCGGCAGCGGGCGCTCAGAACCAGGGTTGAGTCAGAATCGTCGGTACTGGACTGTCGATGCTAGCTGCAAATTGTACGGCGCAGCAAGTCAGCGATCACCACCGCTGGCGGACGCTGGCAAGAAATATCGGTGTGGAACTACATTCTGTTGTCTTCCGTAACGCCACCTCGAAGCAAGTTCGCGCCGATCATCGCCTCCTATCAGATTGCGCCTGAGTTACGGGCTAACCGGAAGTTATTCCGGGCCACAAGTCGGGTTGTAGGAATTGGCTCCCATGAAGTTGCTATTCGACTCCGCAGAAACTTGAGCTGATCGGCGAAGAAACTCCCGGGTTAGGGAATGGTGGTATTCCGGCTTGACCGAGTAGGTCCGTTGGTTCGATCCCCACCGCCCCTACCAACCATCTTCCTGATTGGTAGGGGCTTAACAAATTCACGAGGGGGCAAAAGGGGGCAGATAGGCCCATTGATCCGGTTCTGGTGCGTTAATCTTCAGCGGCACGGATGACAACCGGATTCCTGAGTGTTCATCCCAGGCGAGAAAGTATCATTGCGGCCATTTGATAAATGCGTGTTGTGAGACACTCGGATTGTTCGGAACGCCAGACCGTCTGCTTCGAAATCGCGTGACCACTTTAATCAAAACTTGCCGGAGCGAGCGCAAAGCAGCGGAGAATCAGCGAGTTGTGACAAATGCTGACAACCTACTTGCTCCTTCTTTATCACCTTTAAGCGGCCGTTTTACGACGATTTGTCACAACTACTATTACGTTTTCATGACGGCGACGTTTCTCAGACGCCTTCTCATTTTCAGAGGGGTATGCCACCGGTCGACGGAGCGGCTACCGGGAAAATCGGAACACTCCCAAAAAGTGCGCCACCGCCACCCGAAAATTCAAATCCGCTTCAAAGGCGCTGCTACTCGCCACAGAAAATCGAGATCGACTCAAAGGCTGCGCCACCCGCCGGTGGTCCTCGCCAATCAACCGCTCCACATCTACGACCCGCCAGCTCATCTGCTGCCGGTTCACGAAGCGAATCAACGGCTGTTTGCTCGTCGTATTATCTGGACTCATGCGCCGAGGATAGCCATCCTCGAGCATTTTTCAAGAAGAGAATTGGGAGAGGTTTTTTCACAGTTTCAGAACCGTGAAGTGGCGGCCACCCGCCTCGCGGATTTTTCTCTCAGCTAGTCTGGGTTCCCGATCGACTGCAGAAAAGTGCAGGACGCGACCTAAGGTGTCGGCGGCCAAAGGAAGGAAGGGCGAAATTCTCTGGCCGTTCGAAAACCGCCGAATCCTTTCGTTGATCTCTGAGGTTCTGCCCCACACATGCAATGTTCTTGAAATTCAAGTCGCGAGCTCGGATGCTTACGTAAACCGAGATCCCATAGTCTCTCCCCACGCTAAAATGTGGAGGCCGGCACTGCGCGGCAGCGCCTGCTGCACAACCGAGAAATGCGAAAAGAACCCCGACGAGTCGATTCATCGCTGCTCCTCACGATCGTTTCAATTAACACCCCAGCTGGACCGAATGGACCGAGAGTTGAAGTTGGAGCAGTTGAGGAAGTTGCTGTAACTGCACGATGATACAATGGTTGCACTGCGCGCCCGTAGCTCAGCTGGATAGAGCATCTGCCTTCGAAGCAGAGGGTCGGGAGTTCGAATCTCTCCGGGCGCGCCAATTCTCTTTGCATTCCGATCTGCTTCATGTCTGGCGGTGTTCCAATACCTGTCGGTAATGCCTTCCTAGGGCGGAGATATGTTAGCCGCCGCCGTTGTCAAAAGCGGACGGTCGGCCTTTTTTTGGAGGTAAGCGAGACCTCTGGCAGAAGACCGACGGTGCTTATGCACCACCAGTTACGACAGTAGGCAATTTTAGCAAATCCGATAATATGAAGTGTCGGGCCGAGAGAAACTAACGGTGGGGCAAAACGTTAGGATTGGTAGCGTGCGGTATGACCAACCGCCGCGTGGCCAACAGGCTGCGACTTAGGTTCGTCCTCTGAACCGGCTCAAGATCCTGGCCAACACTCAAACCTCGATTCACAGGAGTATTCTGGGCCGCCGAAATTGTGGAGTTGGCATAGAGCAGGAGCGGTGGTTCACTGATCATAGTCAAATCGACTACGGCGATCCCATTTCCGTTGGTTCCAGTAATGGCGATGAGCACGTTGTCCTTGCCGTCCGCAACGAGAGCATCATAGTTCGTGGACAGCGCAAACGGCAGAGTGAGCCGATTCCGGAGCGGGCCGGCGCGCCCGTCGAAAATATCTACGCCGCTCGCCGAAGGCTGAAACAGCAGAGACCCATCAGGACTGAGCTTGGCTCCATACACGTACGAAACACCCTGGATTTCTCGATCGTTCATGCTCAACGAAGACTGGTCGTTCAGATCGCTGTCGTACAAATAGCTTGTCGCCTCGAATTGGGTCTGGTTGCTGGAAAGTGCGAGATCATAGTTTCCATAGCAGCAGCCTGGGTCTGTCGAGGCTGAAAACAATTTGCCTGTTGCGGTATCGACGTTGAAGATGTAGCCGTCATCATTGAAATAGACGCGAGTGCCATCCAGGCTCAAAGCCGTTTTTAGATATAGATCCTGTGCCCCTAGGCCCGGACCGTCAACGCCGTAGTCGGTCAGCGCACCGGTATTCGTGTCCAGCTTAAAGAAATTGTGAAACCCCGTCCCGCCCACGACGTCTGCCGCGAAGTAAGCCATTCCAGAATTATCCATTGCAATTCCCGCAGGAGTGAAAATAATGCCCGACGGCAAGGACTGAGGGACCGGCTGAAACGTCTTGACCGAGGATGGGTTCGAAGGATCAAGCAAATAGATAACACCGGCTTGCGCATCGGTTACGGCGAGCTTGCTTCCATCCGGTGAAAGTGAAATCCCCCATAACCGCTGTGCTTGCCCCGCAGGGGCTGGGATTGAGATCGGCGTCAGCCACGCACCCTGCGTCATGGAGAAAACCTGGATCTTGTTAGCGTCCGTGAAGTAATAGAGGTCGTGGATGGGATCATAAACCCCTTGAACAAGAGCGGCGCTGGGCAGAGGGTACTGCTTGGGGGCAACCAGGTAAGTGAGCGCTCCGGGTGTGGTTGCACTGCCTGATCCAGTGGTCACGGTGACATCGGCGGGCCCAACCAAGCCCGACGGAACTGTGTAGTAAATCGCCTCGAGAAGGAAAGGCTGCAATAAAAGATTGTAAGCATTTGGATTGAACGCGACGATGGGGGCCGCTTTCCCGCCCACGGTCAGTTTCAGATCGCTAGGGATGGTGGGATTGGCCGTCACCGGACCAAACCCGTAGCCATAAATGACGCCAATACTTCCACCGTCCGCCGTCGCCGTATCCGGGGTGACTTGCAGGATCGATGGGCCGTAACTGAATCCGTCGGGTATGAATTGCATGCCGCCGTCTGTCGCGAAGGCAACCACGTCCACTGGTCCGGGCACACCGGGCGGTGTCGTGAAGGAAACGAACGAGCCGTTGTTCGAGACCGAGGTTGCTGGATTCTCGCCAAAGAAAATTTGGCTCTGGGCGTTCACAGTCGCAGGAGCGCTCCACTCGGCCTGAGTGCCTCCGAAATCCGGTCCCACTCTGATTAGAGGCACGCCGATGATCCCACTCTCTGTTTTGCCTCTCAGGCAGCGGATGCCCTAGTCGCCCGAGGCGTTAGGCTGGCTGGAACAAAATCGTGGGCTTCAATGTCGAGGATAAAGAATTCATTTTCAGAGTGTTCTTTGAACTCCTGCATTTTTCGTTGTGCTTCAAACCGCCCAGTTACGCAGGTTCGCCAAAGAGTGGAACCATCGGAGAATTTCTCGAATACCTCGTAGTCACGGCGCATCGTGGCGCACCTCCATCGAGGTTATGTCGGATTCCGTGAAGGAACTACCTCATTTTGTACACGAGCTCACAGTACTCCCACAATCCACTGATCGCTGTATTGGGGTACTAAGGTAGGGCCGCGCTGCGGTCTCTAAACCGCAGTGCTTGAACCGCCTTCTGGTTGGTCGTTTTCTTTGCCGTGAATATCACGAAGCTTCGGTCACGTTCTTTCGCCCAACAGGCGGCAGAATGCGGCAAGCATCCGGGCAAATGGCGATGAACCTCTGAATGACTCGTTCCGCTACAATACCGGACCGGAGATCATCCATGGCGGCAAGGTCGACGGGGGACGACCAGAAAACAAAACGTCGCAGCCAGAGAGTCACCCGGTCCGCGTCGAATATTTCGTGAACGATTCTGGTCGTCTATCCAGCGACTCAGTCACGGTTAAGGTCAGTGCCCACGGCAGTCGTAAGAGCGCACCGGGAATTGCTGCTGGAAAATCCGGCTTCGCTCAAAACTCAGGCTGCTACAGTCGTATTCGTCAAGCATGTGGGAAATGGGGGTTTGATGTGGGCGTGGAGTTCACTCATTCTGATCCGACGTTCTGGGGTGTAGAGTTTCCACCTGTCAACTAGCCGCCTCGATTCACTCGCCGTCATCCGGACAGATTGCGATGAACCGCTGAAGGAACTCCCGAAGAACCTCGGCTTCTTTCTTCGTCAGCGTTCCGAAAATTCGAGAGTCGGCCACTATCGGTCTCCGAACGTTGCACTGCCAGGAAGGTTTTTATGTTTTGAGGGGAGTCTGGCTCCCCCCTCAAAAAAAGGTAATGCGTTGCTATCGTTAAGCTGTTGCGCGTGCGGCGATTTTGTGAAAAGTCGAGCCGGAAACCTCATAGTTTTGAACTTGAGGAGTTCCCTCAATCACTTTCGCTAGTAGCTTTTGCACTTCAGGGTAAATACCGCGGTCGTAGGCTTCCGCATTTTCTTTCTGGTCCCAGAAACTGATTCCAACGACTTCGGTCCCCCCCGAGTTCCTCAAAACGACTTCATCCCTGAAACCCCTCTGTTTTTGCAGTAGCGGAATGACATCGCTTTCGAGTGTTCGATTGAATTCCGCCAACGTGTTGGGTTTCAGACGCATGGAAACATGTCGAGCAAACATTTGAACCTCCTCGTTTTCCGCTGACAAGAGAATCGAGGCGCTGAAGGTGAAAATACTCAAGGCCGGGGGGCAGGGTGCCGACAAGAGTGAGTTGGGGCGAACGCCCGCGTCCTCACTCAGCGGAATACGTAGGGAGAGTGACCCTATGCACATCGAAAGTCAAATAGAACTTTGTGGAGGCAAACATTGTGGTGCTGGCACTAAACCAAGACTTGACTCATCCAGTCGGGTCTACTTCTGCACCTCAATGGCTTGCGGATCGCTAACCACGATTTCAGGCGCTCCTCGATATTCGGTAATCTTCCCCGTCACGCAGATCTCTCCGTCGCGCCGGCGTACCCGAGTCGGTCGCCATGAAGATCAGCGGTCACAAGACTCGCGCTGTCTTCGAGCGATACAACATCGTAGACCAGCACGGTGTCGAGCAGGCGATGGAGCGGCTGGCCGAGTTTCACCATCGTGAGGACGCGAACCTCGACCGGACGAGCCGCCGGACAGCAAACGGTCCAGCCGCTCCGCTCTGAATCGAGGCCCCTTCGCAGTTGTGTGACGGGAGTTCCAAGGCGAAGATTCAGGAGTCTGTCCGCGATGCGTGATAGGAGTTTCTTTTTCCGTGTCCACGTTGGCTTCACGTTGTTTTCGAAGGCGCATTCATTGGTGAGAATCCATAACGGCGCATCGATTGTCGATTTTCCTCAGCGTGTGGGATATATGTTGACTTGTTGAACCGCCACTCGTATTGTTCGTCCCCACGTTGCTTGGAGGTACCGATGCGCAATTTCCGTTGCATTTTGTTCCTCATAAGTCTGACTCCTCCATTGATCGGCAGTAGCGCGAATGCTGCCGCTCCCGGCATGGCTCCATCTTCACCGTTAGGGATCGTTGTCTCAGCTGAGAACTCTCGTGTGGGCGTGGACACGAATTACGCCGGAGCCACAGTCTACGACGGCGACAGATTCGCGACTCAAGATAATGGCACGATGCGATTGCGACTCGGGAACGGCCAATTGCTTTTGTTCCATGCCACGGCCGTAATCGTCCACGCGGTTCCTTTGGGATTTTCGGTAAACCTCGATAGTGGTGTAGCATCGGCAGCTTCCTCGGAAGGGCACACGTTCGAATTGATTGTGAATGGGATATCGATCAGGCCAGCGGATGCGCACCGGGCTGTCGCCCAAGTGGAACGCGTGAACTCAGCTGAGGCGATACTAGTTGTCGGGCAAGGAAATCTGAAAATTGCGATGGGTGATGAAGTCAGGACAGTAGCGGCCGGAAATTCCTACAAGCTCGAAATTAAAGACTCCGAGGAATCTTCGAGCTCAGGGGAACAAGGCCCCCAAGGAGCCGTTCCGACTGGTCGAAGTCGGAATCGACTTCTCATAATTGTAATCACAGCGGCTGCCGCGGTAACGGGGATTCTCATCTGGCGGGCTACCGTGAGTCCGACCGCCCCGTAGAGCCATCCTTTCGATTCGATCTACTTCTGCAATTTGATGCTGTGCGGATCGCTGACGACGATCTCCGCCGCTCCTCGGTATTCGGCAATCTTCCCCGTCACGCAGACCTGTTTGTCGCGATACTTCTCTTCTGGTGTTCCGAATTTTTCGCGATTCTCTCCCCACACCAGGGCAGTGAATATCTGGTTCGGGTATGGCTTGTCCAGGTCCGGGAACGTCGGCTTGCCGCGAGTAGTGGCCGCGTAGCGGGTGCTCGCTATACCTTGCCGCGGACCGTTCCCTGTTCGCTGATCCGGCTCTGCGGTGCGGGCGGACATCGGGAAAATCATGGATGCTGTTTGGCACGCACCGGGATCGAGAGAGCCTCTTCTGGAAGAGTTGTTCTCATGCGGATTCTCAAGAAACAGGCCGGCATCCGAAACCAGTAACCATTACGCATCTGAGCCATTGTGGCGATTGGCTCGAACCACTAGGCATTGATAGCATTTCAGTCATCTAATATCACGAGCCCTTGGGAGCCCATGGTGAAAGACTCGATTCCATCGCCCTCGACGCCTGATTTTCAGTTGCTCTTCCAATCGACGCCGGATTTATATCTCGTCCTGTCCCCTGATTTCAAGATTGTTGCGGTCGGCGACGCGTACTTGCACGCGACTCTCACCGAAAGGGGCAAGATTCTTGACCGGGGAATCTTTGGAGTGTTTCCCTGCGCAACAGCACTCCGGACCCATCGATCTCTTACTGACCGACGTTGTCATGCCGGGAATGAATGGGCCCCGTTTGGCCGAGAGGCTGGCGCAATTCAGGCCCAAATTGCTCGTTGTATATATGTCCGGCTATACGGGGTTTGCCCACCGTGAACTGTTTGAATCCGACGCAAACCTGTTGCCAAAGCCCTTCACGCGAGAATCTCTGCTCCGCAAGCTACGGGAGGTATTGGCTATGGACGCGCCAGTGAAAGTCAAATAAGGGTTCCTGCCACGATTTCTCTTGGATCATCGGACATGAAATATAGGCGCAATCGTTGCGGCGTGTGTTAGCTTCCTTTAGCGGGTGAAATTCAATTGGGGATGGGATCAGATCCTGCAACAGCCTGCTCGGTGGTAAAGATTCTTTCGTGTCAAATGAGCCTCGACAACGGCGCCTCTGCCCCCGAGTGGATCTGTCGCAGGCCATCCGCATTCGCCCATTCGACCCGACCTTGCCGCCAGAGTATTGCACAACGTTGAATGCGTCACAGGACGGTCTATATTTTCCCACTCAGGCAGGTCATTACGCACTCGGAATGAGTGTCTACGTGACGACGGATTTCCAGCCCGACAGTCCACTGAACACAACATTCGTGGGTGTTGTAGTACGGATCGACAAACTGGACTCTGACAATTGGGGGATAGCGATCCACGTTCCTTCGCCGTCATCGGCGGCAGCCAACTGATTCATCCGAAGGCGCACTTGCAGGACATTCCTCCCACATTCCGAGAAGCCGGGCTTATCAAGATGTGGCCGATCTGCTCTACAGAGTTTGGCGGATGTTCCCGGAATTTCCCAACAGGTCTCGATCTCGCCGCGATTGACACCGCCTGACGCTTTCCGCCGCTCGGCGCATCTATATTCTGGGGAGGATCGAGCAAAGTGAACAAAGTGACCGCGGAAAACAATCAAATTCCCTCGTTGTATGAGTGGCTGGGTGGAGCGGAAGTGATGAAAGCATTGATGGTGAAGTTCTACGAGCGTGTGTCCGCGGACGAATTACTCCGGCCCTTGTTCGGTGAAATGCCGAAGGACCATCCGCAGCACGTCGCGGATTTTGTAGGCGAGGTAATGGGCGGTTCGCAGGCATACACAGCGAGCCGCGGTGGACACGCGACCATGCTGGCGCATCACTTCGGACGAAATATTTCGGAAGCGCAGCGGCGACGGTGGGTGAGCTTACTGCTTGACAGCGCAGATGAGATCGGGCTTCCCGACGACCCTGAATTTCGATCGGCGCTCGTGGCATACCTAGAGTGGGGGTCGCGACTCGCAGTCATAAATTCGAAACTGCCGCCGAGTACCGTGGCGGATTCGGTAACGCCCATGCCGAAGTGGGGTTGGGGAGTGCCGGGCGGTCCGTACGTGCCGGATAAGGAATAGAAAAGCCCGAACAAACCAAAACAGCTCCGTCGCGATTTACGAGAACGGTTAATTACTACAACCCTTAGTCTTTCTTATTTACACTACCCGCTGTATTGAGTGGGGCCCGGAGGAGTTGTAGTTTCGGGGCCTCCGAGCCGAAACCGACCGCTGTCGAGTGCTCTGGGGTTGACCACTCTACCGGGGCACTCCGCGCGGACGTACTTCTGCACTAGAAAAAGCGCGTGAGCCAAGCCTTTGACACCCTGACGCAACGTGAGCTTGTCAGCCGATCCCGTCCGCAGCATGGCACGTCGCACTATCTGATCTCGCTTTTTCTAGGTCTATTGCTCATATCGACGGCCGTCATTTTGCTACGTCACAAGGCGCGCAGCGTGGGGGATAATCGTCAGGCCATAGAGATCACATCTGCGGGGAAAGGGGCTGGAATTCTCTCTCCAAGCGCAATCGTTGAGCAGTCAACCTCGGCTCTCCCTACCACGCTTTCCTTGGACGTTCCTGGTTTCGTGCTTCAAGTGGCCGCAATGAAACATGAAGACAACGCGGATGCTCTCGCGGAGACTTTACACCAAAGAAATCTCGCTGCGTTTGTATTCAAGCGCGGCGCCGACCCCTTCTACCGGGTGGCCATCGGAGTCTACAGCGATGCCGATTCCGCAGTCAGAGTCAAGGACGAGCTGGAAAGGCAGGGTTTTAAAGCCATCCTCAGACGCTGGATACCCGAATAGAGAACTTCCCCGGAACGGGGCTTTCCACAGCTAGTCTGACTCGAAATCGTTCCGATTCTGACTTCCGCACCCGCGTCCAACAATTCTTTGTGACTGTCCGCCGCGTACAGTTTGATTCCAGCCATGAACCGGATCTGGCCTTCTTCGACAACACCACCGCCATCATTCATGCGCGGCTTCCGTAATTCCGTCTGCACAACGCCGAACAGTGGGCCTTCTTTTTGCTTCGTCATGATCCGCGCCTTTCAAATAGCTGCTTTTTATTTTCTTCGAGGAACCGAGCGACTATTTGCTTTGTAATGGTGTGGGCGCTACATGTAGGACTCCGGTTCCCTGGCGGGACGTGAGCGTGAACCGTGTACCGTCGCTGCGATCCCATACCGCTAAATTGATCTTCGATACGCTAGGTTTACCAAGAGGCTCGGTTAGCGCCTGAAGTTCATAGTCAAACGTATTGCCAGCGGTTATTTCAACTTCACGCAGCGTGTACTTATCGAAAAGGAATGCCATCTTGGCCCCAGCGAGGTTTGTCTGAATGATGGAACGTTTCCCTCTCATCGCTGAACGAGCGGCCGCATCAATAGAGAGCGCCTCACGTGTGTCCGTGTGAGCCAAATCGAATTTGGATGCGAACTCATCTATGGTCATGCCCAGATTGAAATGCTGTCTCGATGTTTGAGATGCAGTGGAGATTGCCAAAATCAGACAGATGACTGCTAGGCTAGCGCCTTTACGCATGTCTTGTCGCTCCCAGTGGATTCCTACATCTGTTTATCCAATCTGGGGATGTTTGCGTAAATGGTACGCTTGAGCGGCTCACACGCATTGTTCACCTGGCCGTATGGGCAGGACATCCGTCGTGTCGAGTAGTCCCCTTAGCGGAATATGGGAATTGGTGATTTTCCAACTCTCGATGAACTTGATTCTCGGACACTGAGCGCGCCTTATTACGAGGAATGTATTACAATCGCGCCAACCGGAGGCACCACCACAGTGCGTCAGGCGTGAAACCCGCGCCTACCTACGGAACTTCCCAAGACCAGGCCCGTTTGGATCAGTTGTTCTTTTTCATGATTGCGGCGGCCATCCCGATTGCAGCCGGAGAATGCATTTTTATATACAAGCTCAATATCGACCGTTCGTCTGTTGGCAGAATTAAGTTTTCACACGACAAAAAGCTACATTCCGAGAAGACGGGTGGTCTCAATGGGTCGATGCAACACTTGCTCAAAGTCTTCTTGTAAGAGTCTAGGAAGCCAATTTCGTTCGCGGGCGTCAACTCAAACAAATCAAAAGCCCTGTATAGGTTCTGATTGAGTACTGCCCTACGGATTGATTCTCGATGGGAAGTGTTGTGAGATCAAATGGTTATAGGTGTTGCATCGACCGGTTGAGCTGGCACGACTTCACAGGCAGTGGCGAGATTCTCTCCTTATTGAGGCTCTTCTTCGCTGCGACGGGACAGCTTCTGGACCCTGCCAGTGAGACTTATTCGATAGCGGATCGGAAAGCCTCGTGCCGGAGGATCATCAAAATGGCCAAATAAAACCACGGGGTAGCACTTGCGAATATTCTTTCGGCGACTAGCTTTTATTGACGACCTCAATATCGTGGCCGTCAGGATCAAGCACCCAGGTCGCATAATAGCCAGGATAGTATTCGAGACGAGCTTGAGGTGATGCCTTACTCTTTCCCCCAGCTGCTAAAGCGGCCTTGTAGAATGCATCTACTTCGGAATGGTCTTTCGCTACGAATCCAACGTGAACGGCCTGAGGATCGGGCTTCCCTTCTTTGAGCCAGAAAAAATGGCTTTTGCCAATACCAAAACCTTTCAAGTATGGGTGTCCGTCTTTGCCTTCGTAGTCTGGAAGCGTTGTGATCCCAAGTGGCTTCAGAGCCTTGGCATAGAAAGCGACTGAACGCTTGAAGTCACTGACCGTGAGAATAACGTGGTCTATCATATTTTCCTTTCTGCTTTCGTTGTTATCGCCTTGAATGGTCGATGGTAGTTCCATTTCCTAGCGAGGCTTCTTTAAGATCAGGATTATAGGGCCGAATGCGAAAGGAGAAAATTCCGTGGGTGATATAGAACGGCAGTTCCTCGGATTCTGGCGTGAGGATCGACATCTGAGCTTCTTCCTCGCATTTCTGGTGCTTATGACTATTTTCGTTCCGATGGTCGGCGAGTCTCGCCCAGGGCGAATTGCGATAGACCTCACTTTCGCGATCATGCTCTTCTCCGGCGCAATCGCGACCGTCCACAAGCGGGTCCTGATTTATCTCATCATTGCGCTCACCATTCTGGAGTTCACGGCTGACCTGATCGCCGAATTCAACCCTTCGTTCAGCCCGAGGGTCTGGGACACTGCCCTCAAGGTATTTTGCATGGCTATACTCGTGGTCATGACGCTGAAACAGACATTTCTTCTTCCCGGCCCCGTTTCCGTTCACCGGGTCATGGGCGGCGTCGCCGCCTACCTGCTGATCGGTGTGACCTGGGCGTTCGGTTACAAGTTGCTCCTGGAAATAACTCCCGACGCAATCCATTTCCAAACGCCGCTGGCCGCTGGCATTGCCACCGGCGAACCGGGCCGTTTGATCTATTTCAGCTTTGAAATCCTCACGACTGTTTCTTTCGGCGACGCGTACCCGGTCCATCGCGTGGCGCGATCGCTGGCGACAGCCGAAGCGCTCATCGGACAACTCTACCCCGCGATCCTGATCGCAACATTGGTTGGGATGGCCTTGCAAGAACGGCTTAACGCGGCACTCGACAAGACACCACCACACCAATCGTAAGTCAGGTCCTGTGAAACGGGTTTCTCGCCAACTGGCGCTGAGCCCTGTTGCAGTCAGGAAATTACCTGTTCGAACGCCCAGGTGTGTATGCCAGCAAGCCTGGACGTTTCCGAGATAGCCTGCTGGCCTTCTCCCCGAATAGAGTCTCTGGATAACGGCTCTGCGGGTCTCCCGACCACTTCCGGAGCCAAACGAGGAGGAGCTATGTGGGCGACCTGCGAGACCCAGACAGGAGTCGGTTCCGTGAAACAGCTAGGGCTACGCATCCTGATGCTTGGCGCCGCATTCGCATTGCATAGCGCCGCCGTTCGATCCGAGCAGCCACAAAAAGCCTCGCGTACTAGTCAAGAAGATCGCATTAAGAAACTCGAAGAGCGCGCTGATGCCGCCGAAAAAGCCGCAAGCGCCGCGACGATGGAGAGGGACTACATCACGCGCATTCAGAAGCAGTACGAGTCTTACTACCAGAAAGTCCTCGACACCGAGATATGGGCTCTGGGCACGATGGGACTGATCCTGACAGGGGTGTTTGTGCTTGTCGCCAGATTCAGCCTGAAATTGATCGACGAACAGACAAAAACAGCTACGGCCGGCGCCACGGTTCAAATGCGCAACGAATACGCGAGGGCTTTGGCCAAGGAAGCCAACAAACTCTACGATACCAACGCGGCCGACATCAAGAAAATGAAGGAAGCGCTGGAAGCGCAGATCGCCGAGGCCGACCAGACCCTCAATGAGCGGTACAATTTTCAAATGCAGTTCGTGCACGCACTGGCCGAGGGCGTCGATGAGCGCCAAGGTGATTCCCTGGTCTCCTTCCGCAATGCGCTCAGGACTTACAAGTCCGGCAAATCTCGACACCTCATCGAAACAAAAGTTGGCGCAACGACCGCACAGAACCTGTTTGCGTCACTCCAAAAAATGAACGCGGAGAACTACGCAGAAAAAGCTCGCGAGGAGATGGCGGATCCGCTCTACAACGGCCTTGAAGAAGAGCTGGCCTTGGCAGCACTCCAGAGTACTTGGCTCACGCCGCTAATAAACGAAAGAACCCCAGCTACCCAAGAACCTCCAACACACGAGCCAATCGTGGAGCCACGTTCCACGGCGCCGATCCCGGAGTCCCTTCCCTCGGAGCCAGATCCGCTACTCAACGAAGAGTCCGACTCCTGTCGTCTAATCACCAACTAGAATACATCACGGGAATGAAGAACAGCTCGTGTGTCCGCGGCTTTATCGCTAACGATTGCCTGACAAACAGGGTTATCGGAACCTGGCAAGCTGGGCCATTCTCACATTCCGAGAAGCCGGGTGGTCTCAATGGGTCGATGCAACACTTGCTCAATGTCTTCCCGTAGAAGTCTAGAAAGCCAGTTCCGTTCGCGGGCGTCAACTCAAACAAATCAAAAGCCCCGTTTAGGTTCTGATTGAGTACTGCCGTACGGATTGATTCTCGATCGGAAGTGTGTTGTAAGATCAAATGGTTATAGGGTGTTGCGTCGACCGGTTGCGCCGGCACGACTTCACAGGACATTGGTCGCCGATTTACCTGAGATTGCTGGACTGGCTGCCATCTATTGGCATAGTCATTGCGCCGGGCATCGAAAGCCGAATTTCAGGATCACCTCCCTAGGTTCTTTCTGTTGATCACCCGGTCGAAATTTCCACTGACGCACGGCTGTGAGGGCGGAGTTTACAAGAAGAGGGTGTCCGGAAGTGACCTCGATCATTTTCACGTCACCCGTATCCCGGTCTACCAAGAATCGAAGGCCGACTTCTCCCTCTATTCGGGCCTGTTTCGCGAGCGGAGGATAGTTGGGGGGAACGTACTTCTCCAATTCGGCGGACGAAATGCCCACAAGCTCGACGGACGCCGGATCATGATCTGCAACGGGCCCTACGTAGTCGTTCAAAACGGAGCTCAAAGCAGGTTCGTCCACAAAACCGCTGTCGTATTTTCCAGCTTTCAACTCAGAGATGATCCTTGAACCAAGTTCCTGGAATTCATCGTCTTGCCCACTTGATACTCCATAAAACGAGAACGATCTGCCAAAAGCTCGTCGCGTAACTTCTTGAGCCAAGGTCCAGAGAGCAGCCACCGACGGGGTTCGCTTTTTCAGTAACTGGAAGTCCAAAGTCTCTGGAAAAGGCAAATCGAATACCTTATCCTGACTGCCACAGTTTGCCACGATCGTGAACCTGACGGCATCGTCGATGCTCGCGATCCCCGGCTTCGCCGCTTTTATTGCAGAGGCGAACTTCTCTTCCGGAAGTGAGCATAGAGGAAATTTGGCGACCGAACTGACGGTTGAGGATGGGATAACTTGCTCGACTGCCTTCGCAGTGACCGAGCGCGGACAGTATGAATTGAGAGGGGCGATTCGGATGTCTCGGATCACTGTACCGGTACCCTTCGGTCTCACATCAAGTATGTAGTCAAACCAAATAGGAGCGGCGTCAGATACTACGTGGCTGACGATGAAGAAACCTTGGAGCGCATTTGGATCCGACTCTCTTGACCTGCTATATGCGAAGGGAAGAGTCACGCATACGCAGAAAACAACAATGACAGCTAGGAAGTAGCGACGCATGTCAAATGCTCTCAGCGGTCTCCCAGAACCCACAAGGTTATTTGTCATGGTAACGTAAGAACGAGTCTGTCTCTATTGTCAGATTCCGCTGATTCCTCCTGAGAAACGGGATTCTCGGAATCTGGACCGGGATTAGATTTTCAGTATTTTCGCTGCCGTTCCGCCCAAAATCATCTTGCGTTGCTCGGAACTAAGGCGAAGCTGCTCGACAACTTCGACTGGGCGGTCATCGCCGACCGCGAAGCAGTAGTCGCTACCCATCATGATTCGCTCGATGCCCACTTGGGAGATGATGAACTCCATCATCGGAATCGAATGAGAGATAGTGTCGTACATGAAGCGATGCAAGTACGCACTGGGAACCTGGGCGGAGTGCTTGGCTGCCGGAATCGCATTCCAGCCGTGGTCGAGACGGCCAATGAGGTTTGGCAGCACGCCGCCCGCATGGGGCAGGACGAACAGGAGATTCGGATGGCGGTCCATTACTCCACCAAAGATGAGGTGGCAGGCCGCAATCGTGGTGTCAATCGGATAGGCAACCAAGCGGTTCAAGAAAAACGGCTGCAATCGATTACCGCCGACGATTGGCGCCAAAGGATGTAGAAAAATTGGAAGGTCGAGCGCTTCGATTCGCGTGAAAATGGGCTCGAACAGGGGATCATCGAGATCACGGTTATCGATGTTGGTCCCCATGTAGACACCGTGTACTCCGGGAAGCTTGCTCACGCGGTTGAGTTCGTCCGTGGCGCGATCGGGATCGAGCATGGGCAGAGTCGCCAAGACCACGAACCTATCGGGATGGGCATGATGCGCAGCGATGGCCCCGTCATTCCATGCCATCGCCAACTTGTGGGAGAGTTCGCCGTCCGCCCAGTAAACCATCGGATCGGTTAGCGAGAGCGCATGGACAGCTACGCCGCGTGCGTCCATGTCAGCAAGGCGTTCCTTCAGGTCGATAAATTTGGTCGGCAGCGGGCCATCTGATTCAGCGCGAGTTTTGAAGAAGAAGCCTTGCTCACTAGTGCGGAACTCGGCGTCGAAGCGTTGACCCTCCGAAACAAACAAATCGAAGTAGGCCTGCGGGTAGTAGTGAGCGTGGATGTCGATCGTGCGCACCTCGAGCGTCTTCGGAGCGGTGGGTACGCCAAGTTCAGCGGTCAGCGCATCTCTGGCCGTCGGGGTTACCGCTGCGGCCAGGCCTCCTAGGAGCACCTCACGGCGCGACAGTCCATCATGGGAACTGCGTCTAATACTGCTCTTCATTGCGTAGCCCTTGGCGAGCGGAATTTCTGATGCAGACATCCGACTCGCGCATCGTATGCTCCTCCTGTCCTCGATACAAACGAATTTGCTGTTGGGGCAGGTCCAGCGGGACAGCGAGCGTCTTCGGTCAACTCCTGAGAAACGGGGTGGTTTCAATCGGTCGATGCAACACCTGCTGAGGTCTGCTCAAAACTTGGACTATTCAAGGATACGGATGTGGAGAGCCTGAACTCGCAAAAGGCGCCAAGAATGAGGTTAAATGCGGCAAGAACCATCCAAGGACCCAAACCTCCTGTTTAGGAAGAACTTCTGACTCGCCGGTGGTGTTGCATCGACCGGTTGAACCGGCAGGGATTCTCGGAACGTAGAATCGGCAGGCGAAATAGAAATGAGAATGTAACTTTTGCTAATGCCGGCTCTGTGATAAAGAAATCCTCATGTTAACTATGCCCCGAGAACAACGCCTTTGCCCCCGAACGGATTTGTCGCAAGCCGTCCGCATTCGCCCCTTCGACCCAAGCTTGCCACCAGAATATTGCACAACGTTGAACGCGTCACAGGACGGTTTGTATTTTCCCACCCAGGCAGTTCATTACGTACTCGGAATGAGCGTCTATGTCACGACCGATTTCCAACCCGACAGCCCATTGAACTCTACCTTTGTGGGTGTAGTCGTACGGATTGACACGCTAGACGCGGAGAAATGGGGAGTAGCAATCCACGTCCTTTCTCCCTCCTCGGACGCAGCGAACTAATTCGACGATGACCTAACTGATCTCAAATCGCACCTGTCGGAGAATCCAACATTCCGATACGGAAAGGATAAAGCCAATGAACCGCGCAGGATTATTATTGGGATGGGTGGCGGCGATGGCGGTTGTCCCTGCGATTGTTAGCGCACAGGGACAAGCGGGGGCACCACAGAGGCCCGGACAGGGGCGCTCGTTTGCACAATGGGAAAAGATCCAAATTTCGGTGACGGCTAAGCTGGCGCCGAACCTTTACATCCTGCAGGGTTCACCCAATCTTGATACGAACCATCCTGATGCGGCTGGCGGCAGGATTGCTGTACTCTTCGGCTCTGACGGCATCCTGATGGTCGACTCCCAGGACGAGGAGCTGCACGAAAAAGTTCCGTTCTGGAGACGATCAGGACGTTCAGTCCCGCGCCTATTCGAATTCTGGTCAACTCGCATATCCATTCTGACCACACGGGCGGCAACCCCTTTTTCGCGACGCAGGGCGCGCTGATCTTCTCGCGCGAGGAACTGCGGAATGAAATGCTGCACCCGCCTCGCCGAGGCGACGGTTCCCCGGCTCCCGCGCCCGATCCGGTCGGCGTTCCCCTTGTGACGTATCCGTTAGGCACGCCGGGCGCTCCCGCTGTAACGATCCATATGGACGGAGAAGTGGTCGATTTTATTCCGGTTCCAGCGTCTCATACCGGCGGCGACAGCGTCATCCGTTTCCAACATGCGAACGCGATGTATATTGGCGATTTCTATCGCAATTTCGATTATCCCTTTGCTGATCAGACCAATGGTGGCTCGATTAGGGGCATGATCACAGCAATCGACATAATCGCGAAGACTGCTGGTCCCGACACGACGCTTATCACTGGTCACGGCACGCTTGTCAAGAAGGCTGACCTGCTTCCGTATCGCGCAATGGTCGTCAATATCCTGGCGAAGACGAGGGAGTTGGTCGATCAGGGCAAATCGCTGGACGATGTTCTTGCCGCGAACTTAACCGCTCCGTATGACGCGACAACGAATGGTGATACACCAGAGAGCAAAAGCCGGTTCATCACCGAGGTGTATAACGAAGTGAAGGGCAAATGAATTGGATGCCGCATTCGGAAGTAGTTCGGTTATGGCCTGGTAACAGTGGGGGCGAAAGCCGCATTCAATAAGTAACTGACTGGGCCGCCCAGACAGGGGCGGAAGAAAGTGGTTTCGCGCCTCCCTGAAAGAATGAACAAGTTAGCAGCCGCTTTCTTAGAATCCGACTTATCGAGACTTGACGACCGACTACCCGGTCTTTTGCTCCTCACGCTTGTTTGGCTTCGTTGGCGACTTCGCGGCAGACTGCGCCGGACCTGCGATTCTTCGTATTTCCGAGAGGATTCCTGCCAGCGCCTGCTCGAAATTTTTGTCGCGGTTGCCTTGGAGGATCGCCGTCTGCGCATGTTCGGTTAGTCCCCACAAAGTTTCCTGGGTCTTCGCGTCCCGAATGGCAAGATGAAATTGCGAGTCATACTCAGGGTTTTCTTCCCCTAACGGGACTGATCGCCGAGGTTGCAATATGGTCAGACGTATCTCGAAGACCAAATCGGCCTCCCCGGGAGTGCCTACTACCTCGTAGCGTCCCCACGATTTGATCGCTGCATAGAACTCGTTATACAAGCGATCAGGCCCGCCACTGTATTGAGGGGTGTCAAACAGAGATTCGTCTCCCCCTCCGTTAGCAATGAAAACCTTCTTCGCGGCGAGAATCGGTGCTGGAACTGGTGCGGGAGGCAGCTGTTTGGATTGTTGCGCCGCGCAGAGGTAGTCACAACGCAAGGACATCACCAAGCCAGTGCAAAGGACAACGGCTCTCAGACGTTTCGTCATGGTTTTCCTCGCTCCATATTGCGCACGGAGGCATTCGCTATCAGAAGGTTGTTCGAGTGGGCGTGCACGGTCACCTACTTTATAGACGTTGCGGAAGTGAGCTTACGTTACGAACTCGCAGGAGGGCGTTTCCACGTGTCGATGGCCTCTTTGACCCATGACGGAATCGGGACCGTTCTCACATGGCCACCTTTGCCCACCAGGTCGATCATTGCCCAGTGCTCCTCTCGTTGTCGCAAGTGTTCCATCGTTAGGTGAACCAGTTCTGACCGTCTCAAGCCGAAACCGAGGAGCAATGCCAACATCGCAAAGTCTCGCTTGCCCCGAACCGAGCTGCAAACTGGAATGCTGAGAAGCGCCTTTCCCTGATTTGCAGTGAGCCAATTTCCAAGCCGCACCCCGAGTTTCTTGGGGCCTTTGACTCGACGGATGCTAGCGGCAAGCTCAGGACTGAGCAAACCACTATCAGCCGCTTCGTAGGCGAGGCGACGGACCGCGGCCAGGCGTACATTGATCGTGGATGCCGACAAGTGGCGAGCTTCGAGTTGCAATCGGTAGCGGAGGACGACCGTCTTGTTGAACGCGAGCCTCGGTTCAGAGCAGTACCAAGCAATGAAGTCGTCGATGGCAAATCCGTAGGAACGTTCGGAATCTGGCGATCCAAGGGTGTTCAACACTGCGGTTTTGGCGTGATCTAGATCTGGGAGTCGAAGTACTCGCTTGGGCTTCCAGCGAAATGGTTTCTTCTTCATGGGTCAGCGGCCTCCCGACCGCCGACCTACAATGGGGCCTTAAAGCCACATTCCGATAATCCCTTATCAGGAGTTGGGTCGGCGAGCTCGATGCAGAGAAACGACGCACGGCCATATCGACGATATGGGAGACTTATATTCCATGAAGAAAATTGGCTTCCTCTCATTCGGTCATTGGGCTCCTTCACCGCAGTCACGAACGCAATCGGGGACCGACGCGCTCCTGCAGTCCATTGACTTCGCCGTGGAGGCCGACCGCTTGGGAATGGACGGAGCCTACTTTCGTGTTCATCACTTCGCGCAGCAACTAGCATCACCTTTTCCACTACTCGCGGCGGTGGGTGCTAAGACCCGAAAGATTGAGATTGGCACTGCGGTTATCGATATGAGGTATGAGAATCCTCATTACATGGCGGAGGACGCTGGGGCTGCGGATCTAATCTCGGGTGGCCGACTCCAGCTGGGAATCAGCCGCGGTTCCCCCGAGCAAGTCATCGATGGTTGGCGCTATTTTGGCTACCACCCGATTGAAGGCGAGGACGATGCAGGTATGGGCCGCAGACATGCCGAAGAATTTCTTGAGTTGCTACGCGGAAAGGGCTTCGCTCAGCCTAACCCACGTCCAATGTTTACCAATCCTCCCGGACTCCTGCGTCTTGAGCCGTACTCCGCGACGTTGCGCGATCGAATTTGGTGGGGGTCTGCTTCCAACGCGACAGCAGCACGGGCCGCGAAGCTAGGAATGAACCTGCAGTCGTCAACCCTCAAATTCGACGAGACCGGCGAGCCGCTCCACATCCAACAGGCCGCACAGATTCGCGCCTTTCGCGCAGCCTGGAAGGATGCTGGTCAGAAGCGTACTCCGCGCATTTCCGTTAGCCGGAGCATTTTTCCGTTGCTTGATGACCAAGATCGTCGCTATTTCGGACGCGGTTCTCAGGAAGAGGACACAATCGGGTTCCTTGACGAAAATACACGGGCGATCTTCGGTCGCAGCTACGCTGCCGAGCCATATATTCTCATCAAGCAGCTTAGGAAAGACGAGGCGATCGAGGAGGCTGACACGCTGTTGCTAACCGTTCCGAATCAACTCGGTGTCGCCTACAATGCGCATGTCATGGAGGCAATTCTGACTACCGTGGCTCCAGCCCTCGGTTGGCGCTAAATCGCCGCCATACTTACTGGGCGGCGTGATGACTACCGAGTAGTAGAATGGCGACCAATACCAGTCGGATGTGGAACGATCGAAACGGAGATGTCGGTGACCATCGATTGGGCCAGGTTCCGATAATCCCTGCCAGCTCAACCGGTCGATGCAACACCCTATAACCATTTGATCTCACAACACTTCCCATCGAGAATCAATCCGTACGGCAGTACTCAATCAGAACCTAAGCAGGGCTTTTGATTTGTTTG